>Ga0206851_1139_pt1 | contig 19869 bp, 10 predicted proteins | sample Alteio_BWOrgCont_13_FD_152904 | JGI IMG/M metagenome (GOLD analysis project Ga0206851, IMG submission 152904) | Enriched cells from forest soil in Barre Woods Harvard Forest LTER site, Petersham, Massachusetts, United States -... | ecosystem: Environmental > Terrestrial > Soil > Temperate forest >... | reverse complement strand
GGCTTCATGGGCTCTTTCGCCGATTAGACATCTTACATCATCCTTCCTGCTAGAATACATCCAGGATCTCCATCTGTTTTCCGTTCATTAAGAACTGCTCACCACGATGTTTCCCTTTGAGTGCAAGCGCCAGCGGGGCCTGCGTGGAAAGCATAAAAACTTTTCCAAGCCGGTGTACAGAGGCGCCCAAACCGAGTGAGATGAAGAACAGGAAATCGGGGCACCTGACGGCTGCCCCCAGACCGGATGCCTGATGAAGAATGGCAGGATCGATGGTATGCAGGAATGCAAGATCCTTTTTATGTTGCTTGAGGCTCACCCCATGCATTTCGCTCTCCAGCTGACCTGCCGCCCGGCTTGTTTCGTACTTATCGCCTGCCGAGCTTTTGTCATCGCTGTTGGCCGATTCCTGGGCTTGCTGCATAGCCAGGGTGGATGTCTCGATACGCTGCCGGATGATTCCTTCAGCAATGAAGAACAATTCCTGTTTAGCTTTATGTTTTTCCTGATCTGTCACAACGCTTAAATTTGCTTAAAGCTACAAATTTAAGGTGATTTGCGCGATGGCAACAAGAACTCAGATCAGTGTTGGAATCCTTTTCTTTTTCTGGACCCGATGTAAATCAGCTAAAAAAACAAACGCTATCATTTAAGAAAGACCACCCTTTTTACCGGTAGCCCATCGATCATTACCGAATAAACGCCGCCCGGAAGCCCGGAAGTTGGGAGTGTACAGGTATTATTTCCTTCTGCGAATTCCTGGAGTGAAGAGTACACGAGTTTTCCTCCGGCATTCAGGATCTGTACCCTAGCGAGCCTTGGCTCAGTCAGGGTAAAACTTACCGTGACATCCTGGGAGCGAGCAGGGTTTGGATATACGGTTATTGCTGTTTCATTTTTTCCATTGCCTTTATCCTCAATGCCGCTAAGCATCGGACTACTTCCTGTGCCCAAGGTTCCCAGATACATTCCATTTCCATGCGTGCCGATGAGCAATTTATTGTCGGCATACCGGTAGGATAAAGAGTTTACGGTAGCGAAGCCAACGGTTCCTGCACCTTCCTGGCTCCAGACAGGGCTTCCCGATGCAGGCATTTGTTTGATGCTATACAGTCCGGCTGAGGTGCCGACAATATATTCTGCCCCTGCTGCACCGTAGGCTATAGCAGAACTCCGGATGGAAAGCGTTGACAGATTACCCGTTACATTCTGCCACGTGGGAGTTGCACTCAAGGCGGTTGTAGTGTAACCAACGCCCACGTGCGAATTGTAATTACTTTCAGTAAAGATCACTGTACCGGGATATAAAGGATTCACAGAAATACTGCTGATAAATCCATCCCCAACCTGTGGCAACCTGATCTCTTTCGAGGTCAGCTGACCATAAAAGTTCTGGGGGTCTGTAATGCGATAGATTGCTCCATCCTGAGTACCCACATACAAGACTTTGCTTGGGTTAGGACCTCCATTGGCTGTGTATGGAAAATTGGTCTCCTCTGCGATGGCCGTAACATTGCTCTCAAAGACCGGACTCAGCACAGTCCATCCCAATCCACTGCCACTTGTTATCGACAAGGCGTTCTTGGCCATCAGCAAGATGCCTTCAAACCCTCCGCTCATGTTGGGATTATAAATTGCTGCCGGGATGTACATAACATTCGACTGGGCTGTGTTTGATTGATCGAGCATGAAGAGACCAGGTAAAAAATTGTAATAAGTCTGATTTGTCAGTACTGCGGGTGTAATGTCAACGGCGTTTCCGTTGAGATCATTTCTCCAAAAATTATGTCCGCTTATATTTAGAATATAATACTGGGTTCCGATATTGTCCAGCCCGACACAGTTCCCATCTCCCCCTCCAACGCTCACCTGATTCAGACTGCCGTTGTACATCATCGTGCCGTTATCCTGTAGTCCGCCTATATATTGATTGGGCGCTGCACTGCTGTTCACGTTTTGATTGATATTAACGAAGTAATACTGCGTTGTGCGGTAACCATTGGTGAGGGCTGTCCAGTTCACATTGGTAACGGCTGCATTGCTGAGGGTCATGACGCCCCGATAAATACCTCCATCGCATCCTGCCAGAACTTCTGTATTTTTTACCGGATTAAAGGCCACCACATGGTTATCTGAATGAACTGTGCTCACAGCTTGATAATTGGAATTAGAGAAACCGTTATTAGACCAATACAAATTAACACCTCCAATAAAAACGTTATCCGGGTTCGCAATGAGTGCCTTAGGGGCAACTCCTAATGCTAAACAATAATCGTCTTGCGTATCGGTCCCGCAAAGCGCTCCACACGGCTGTGGAACATTTGCGCTTTTGTTGGTCCATTTCCAATTCCAGAGCGTGGTGCTTCCGGTTCGGGTAGTTACCACTTGTCCCTCATACTGCAACTCAAACAGACTTACACCATAGGTCTGTTCATCGTTGTTGCCGGTATTTGAGAATGCGACATAAACACTAACCGGGTTGAGGTAAAAGAACTGACTGCAATTCACTAAGCTAAGCACGACCCTTCCATAATTCCAGTACCCGGGCCATCCAAAAGAAGACGCTACTCCACCATTACCTGCAAGCTGTGTCCAGCTGCCGCTAGCTCCGGTTGTGGATTCCCACACCCCACCCCAAATAACATTATTGCTGGCAGTTGTATTGCCGCTGAATGCTGCAATGACCCAACCTCCTGAAGTGACAACGACATCTGTGTAGTCGCTCTGATTCTGATCGTTGGCAACACCCAAAACCAGGCTCCATTTCAAGGTGCTTCCAACCCATACTCCCTTATAAATACCACCCATTTCGGCAGCGTATACACTTCCGGAAGAAGGATCTACCACAATTCGGTTGATATAACTCGAGCACGTGGTCGGATTCGGCGCGAGGATAATGCTCCAGCTCGCACCTGAGTTGGTTGACATCCAGATTCCGTCTCCGGGTATAGTTTCTGTGTCACCATTGCCATAATCTGTACGGTCGGTTGAATTTGCTTCGCCAGTGCCATAATACCAGGTGTTTGTATATCCCGGTCTTGGATCCTGGGTGATACAGGTAACGGTATAATTCACATCTGGAATATCGGTCTGTGTCCACGATGCTCCATCATTGGTACTTTTGAATACGCCACCAGTGACGCCTGCGGCAAGTATATAGCCACCGTTTACATCGTAAGCAATGGCCCGTGTACGGCCCCCTTGGTTATTTGGGCCAACCGAGGCATAGGTATTTGCTGCACCGTGGGTTTCCTTTTCCTTGTCTGATTGCTGACGCATCTCGGTTACAAAATTCATTTCGCGTTCATGCACATCGGCAGGAATTTTTCCGGTAATAGGATCCTTTAAACGGTTAAATTCCCAGGATCCACCGGCCTTCGTCTGTTTTGGCAAGGCATTGAGATCTTTTGATATTGATTTTGTCCGGAAGGAAAGAATTCCCCTACAGTTTAGTGCCAGAACCACAATTAAAACCATAGCAATGCCAGTAGCCGCGAACAAGCTTTTATTTTTCATGATGTTTTCCTAAAATTAATTTATACGTGCAATCTAATACCACTTAGCTAAACGGTCTTGTTCTCTTGAGAAAGAACAGGAGCCCGGCAGATAAACCTAAGGGAATAAGACTGCACGAAAATAGAAAGGATGCCTATCTTGCCGAGTTCGAACATATATTCGTCGACAATAAGTTGATATTCGCCCAGCTTACTTTAAAAGGAGGGTTATTCTTGCTCATTTATTTTGAGCCTGGAAAGATGCATCATTTACTCAACACCTTAAACTCCGTACGCCGGTTGAGCTGGCGCCCGTCGTCGGTATCGTTGGTGGCCATAGGCTGTGTAAGGCCGTAACCTTTAAACTGAAGCCTGTCGGCAGCAATGCCCTTTGATACCAGGTAATCAACTACGGCTTTCGATCGGCTTTCAGACAAATGCTGGTTGTAATCGGCTTTACCCTTGTTGTCTGTATGGCCCGATATTTCGATCTTGAGCGTAGGCACATCGGTGAGCAGTTTCAGCAAACGCTCCAGCTCGTTGGTCGATTCGGGGCGCAGGGTTGATTTGTCGAAATCAAAAAAGATATTTCTCAGCACAATCTTGGTCCCAACCGTGAGGTTATTGAGTTGCACATCTTTGTTCACCTCCTGGAATGCGGCCGTATTGGGGATGTCAAAATTTTCGGAATGAAACAGATAATTGTCGGCCTTTACGGCAATTCCATAGTTTTTACCGGCGGGGAGCGAAACGAGGTATTTACCCGTGGCACTGTTCGATTTAAAACTTGCGATCACCTCGTTGCGTTGGTTGTCTACCAACTCGATAGTGGCTTCGAGCGGTTTACCGGTAAGGGCATCGGTTATCACACCTTTCAGAATGGTGAGGGCGGCGGTAGTGATTACCATCGGGGGGGCCACTACACGGGTCTTGATCGGAGCAGCAACGCTTGCCAGCAGATTATCTTCGGCATTCATTGCAAACGGTTTTTCCGGGCCGAGAAAGGTGATCTTGTAGATGTCTTTTTCTCCGCAGCCTTCGCTCTTTTTTGATGCATAATATCCGTGACGTTCGCTTCCCGAAATAACAAAGAACACATCATCGTCCGGACCATTCACCGGATAACCCAGGTTCACAGGCTCTGTCCATTTTCCATCCACGAGGGTCGATTTGAAGATATCATAGCCACCCATGGTCTTATGACCTTGTGAACTGAAATACATGGTCTTTCCATCGGGGTGAATGAAAACGCCTTCTTCTGAATACATTGTATTGATAGGCGCCCCCAGGTTTTCGGCAGGTCCCCATTTGCCTTTGTCATCGAGGTGCGACATGTAAATATCCTTTCCTCCCATGCCGCCTTTCCGGTCGCTCACAAAATAGAGTGTCTTTCCATCGTAGGAGAGACTCACCGTTGATTCATGCGCATCTGAATTAATATTTTTGTTCATGCGCTCGGGTTTTGTCCAGGTATCGCCCTGTTGATGACATTCCCAAATATCACCACCATCTTTTCGCGTGAAGCGGTAGATGTAAAGTGTGGTCCCGTCGGGCGAGAGACCGGCGGTTGCATCGTGATCTTCGGTATTAATGGGTTTACCCATATTGGTGGGCGCTCCCCAGGGCAGACTCGGGTCTTTGCAAGTGCTCAGGTAGAGGTCTTCGAAATACTCTCCCGATGGGGTCTTTAGCCCTCCGGTTGAGTTATCACGACGAGAGGTAAAGATCATTTCAGATTCATCGGTAGAGATAAGCGGGCCATAATCGGGGAATCTGGAGTTTACCACACACGTGAGGTTGTCAATAAACACGCGATCGGGTTTTTGAGATAGTTCAAGACCGGTGGCACATTCGCCTATCTTTTTGTTTACGTCATCAATCTTTACTTTGCTTTCGGCGGCCTTCTGGGTCAGAAACGGAAGATAGGCTTTATACGCTGCCGAGGCTTTTTCCCATTGCATATCGAGTTGAAAACCGCGGCCGAGGTAGTACTGTATTTCGGGCGATACATTGGGGTTTAGCTGGTACGCTTTTTCGAAATAAGGCAGAGCCAAGAACTTGCCTGCCGGTGTCCAGATCAGGCTAAAACCCAGTTTGAAGTTGAGATCGGCATTGTTGGGGTTGAATGTATTTGCTTTTTTGTAATAGTCAATCGCTTCTACAAACTGGGCAGAACCTCTTCCTTCAATATCATTAATGCCGGGAACATAATGGCTTTCACCAATAAAATGGGCCACTGCTTCCACATAATCGGTCATCCCCGACACATACAATTCATCGCCTTTTTTGAGATTGCTTTTTGCTTCCTTCAGTTCGTCTTTGCGGTCTTTAAAATTTTCCTTTTCAAACTCAATATTGGTTTGAGCATTCATCCCCCTGACAGCGGAGATAAACAAAAAAATGAGGATTGATTTTTTCACGGTACTTCGATTAAAAATGTTTAGTGCAAAACAGATCAACGGCAATCGCTCAGATAGCTTTTTGCCTGGTCAACACCCAGATCGCTTGCTTTTTTCATATCGGCACAGGAGCCTTTTTCGTCGCGCAGCATTTCTTTGGCTATGCCCCGGTTCATGTAGGCATATCCATATACAGCGTTAAGTTCTATGGCCTTGTTGCAATCTTCTACAGCGCCCTTGTAATCCTTTTCTTTGTATTTGGCGGCTGAACGGTTGTTGTATGCAAACGCGTAATCGGGTTTGAGCTGGATGGCCTTATTGAAATCATCCATCGCGGACTTAAAGTTGCCCAGCTCGTAATTGGCGATGCCCCGGTTGTTGTAGGCTATGTAATAATCGCTTTTCATGGTGACAGCGGTGGTGTAAGCATCCACAGCCCCGTGCAGATCGTTGTTCTTTTTCTTTGCGCTTCCCATGTTGTTGTAAACAAACGCAAGCCCGGGGTTGAGCTGGATTGCTTTGCTGTAATCAGCAATGGCCCCGGGCATATCGTTGAGCATGCGTTTGGCGCTGCCCCGGTCGTTGTAAGCATAGGCATAATCAGGCTTTGAATCGATCGCCTGACTGTAATCGGTAAGCGCTCCCTGGTAATTTTCTTTTTCGAACTTCAGTTCTCCCCGGTAATAAGCCGCTTCGGCATTCTTTGGGTTCAGGCCAAGGGCTTTGCTGAAATCATCCATGGCCCCGTCGGCATCGGTATTCAATACTTTGGCCTGGGCCCGGCTGAAGAAATACGAATCGGCATTGGGGTTTAATTCAATGGCTTTGTTGTAATCGTCTATGGCTTGTTTGAACTGGAGCATATCGGCAAACGTAAGTCCACGGTTGTAATAGGCCTTTTCGAAAGCAGGTTTTATTTCAATGGCCTTGTTGAAAGCGCTCAAGGCTTCGGCCATGCGTTTTGCATTGAGGTTATCGATGCCGATGTTGTACATTTTTTCGGCTTCCTGTTCATCCAGTACTTTGGCTTTGACCGTATCGGTCTGAGCCTGGAGCATACCTGTAAAAAGAAAAGCGGCAATAAAGCTGATGAGTACTTTGTTCATGGGGATAAGAGCTTACTGTTGAGATCTTCAAAAAGGGTTTCCAAAAATAAAAAAACAACGGGTATGGGTCCGGTATGTTTATTCATTGCGATTGAAAAAGTGTTTGAAGATAGATAATCTATATCGAATAACAACGGTGTTTACCAGGAATTAACAGCCATTCCTGACACCCCTTGTTGTAGCCGCCAGGATGGATCATACGTCTGCGCAGGTTGTTCAAAGCACAGGGTCTGACGGAAAGTGGCCCTGTTGGCTATTCAGAAAGCGCTGCTAAGGAGGCATTCACAGAAACCGGCTGAAATGCCTGTTTGGTGTGATCACCGGCTGGCGTCATAAAATTACCGGAGCCTGAAAGACACCGTATCAGCAGGGCAGGTTTTGGAATCTGCGGGTATCGCTGTGGTTTCTGTGGTTGGAGGATGTTCTTGTGCCGTTTTGTTAGCGACAGAAATAATAACCGTAAACAGCAAGGTGGCGGGGATGGCAATAAAGATTTTCATGAGCGCTCGTTTCTGAATCAACTAACGCACCGACCAGGGCTTCTGGTATTTTAGGAATGTGAAAGAATGTTAAGAAACCGGCGCCTGGTTAGAATTTTGAAATCAGAGGGCATGAATGATGATGTTTGATAGCCGCAGATTATTATGATAATTAGGATAAAAAATGATTTAGATTTAGATTTAAACGTTACTTCGGTTTTATTTACCTGTAATTCAAATACTTCGGTTTGATTTACCTGTACTTCAACCCTTTTACCCCGCCTTCGGTTTGATATCCATGGACTTCAAACCTTTTTCCATGGATTTCGGTTTGATATCCATGGACTTCAAACCTTTTTCCATCGACTTCGGTTTGATATCCATTGACTTCAAACCTTTTTCCATCGACTTCGGTTTGATATCCATTGACTTCAAACCTTTTTCCATCGACTTCGGTTTGATAACCATGGCTTTCAAAATAAGTACCCCCGCGCTTAGAATACGGGGCACAAACAGGGTTCGCTCAAAAAGTCAGAACACGATAGGCTTCATTGTTTAAAAAATCATTCTCATCATAATAATCTGCGTGCAATCACACATCGGATTTAGTCTCCCGGTCTATTTATTCAGGATAATCCGTTGAACTGCCACCCCGCTTGCTCCCTCAACCCTGACCAGATAAATGCCGTTTGGCTGGGCCGTGAGATTGAGCAGATGCGATGTCTGAACAATTTTTTCTGAATAGAGAACCTGTCCGATAATATTCATCACCTCCAGTGTTCCTGTCTGATCGGGTGTCTCGATCATGACCATGCCTGTGCTGGGGTTTGGATACAGTTTCAACCCGGGCATCGTGAGGCTTTGTACTCCAAGCGGACAAGGTTTTACGGTAAGCGCCGCGCTATGCGAGGTCATACAACCTGCTGAAGAGGTATAGCTGTAGGTAATGGTGTAATTGCCATCGCCAACGGCCGAGGGGTTAAAGCTGGAACCAGCCACCCCGTTACCGCTGTAGGTTCCTCCTGCCGGCGTTCCTCCGCTAAGGTTTACATTGCTCAGGCAATCGCCCAGGGTATCATGTCCGGCAAAACTCAGGGTTACGGTTGGGTATGGATTCACGGTGATACTTACATTGGCCGTGTTTGTACAGTTGTTGCCATCGGTGCCGCTAACTGTATACGTAAGCGAAGTTGTGGGATCAAAGGCCACGTTGTTTGAAGCCGAACCGCTCCACGAGTATGTGGTGGCTCCTCCTCCACTCAGGGTTACAGATCCTCCGGTACAAACACTGCCATTGGCAGGTACAGAAAATGCAGTTACATGCGGCAAGGCATTTACCACGATGGTATTGGTGGCAGACGATGTACAGCCCGAAGCGGTAACCGAATAATTGATGGTATGGGTACCTGGCCCCGCAGCGGCAGGATTAAAGAATGAACCGGCCGAAATACCTGTTCCGGTATAGGTTCCTCCTGTAGGCGTTCCGCCGCTCAATGAAAATGAACCGGCATTGACACAAAACGGGCCTTGAATTCCGGTATAGGTTACCACCGGTCCGGAGTTGTCGTTAATGGCTATGGTGGCATTGATCGTACACGCATTGGCATCGGTAACGGTAATCAGGTATGAACCCGAATGCTGATTGGCCAATGTGGCTGTTGCGCCACCTGCTTGCCAGCTGTAAGTATAGGGAACGGTTCCTCCGCTCATGGTGGCTGTAGCCGACCCATTACCGCTTCCGCAGGTAGAATTTACAGAGCCCGGTGCAAGCGCCAGGGCTGCCGGTTGATTCAGTGTGGCTACCGATGTTACCTTGCAACCTGCAGAGTCTTTGATGGTAATGGTATACGTTCCTGCGGCCAGATTGTTAAATGTGTTGGATACCTGATAAGGGCCTCCGTTGAGGGAGAAGGTGTAAGGCATATATCCTCCGTTCGACGATGCGATGATTTTTCCTCCGGCTGAACCATTGCAAAGCAGGTTTGTGGATGCAAGAGATGGGGTCATGCCTGTGATGCTCATTTGCTGGGTATATGTTGCGCTGTTTCCACACCCATTTGTGACTTTCAGGGTGATGGTGTAATTACCTGCTGTGGGGTAACTGTAGGATATCTGTGCAGCATGTGTCAGAAGGGTATCGCCATTGCCGAAATACCACAGATAGGTAGACCCTCCTGCCCCGATCATGAGTATGGGCTGACAGGTATTCGACGAGTTGTTCCCAACCAGGTTCAAGGATCCGTTTACCGGGCTGCTTCCTCCAACGGTGAACGGAAGTGAATCGGTAACACTGTTGCCGCAACCATTGGTGACGGTCAATTTTACTTCGTAGGTATTGTTTGTTGTATAAACGTGTTTGGCAATATACGCAACTCCTCCCTGGGTGTACAACGGAGTCCCCCCGTTGAGGATGCTTCCATCGCCAAAATTCCAATGCAGAGCTCCGGTTGCCTGGGCATAAAACAAGACCGTATCACCCGGGCAGGATGTTGAAGCGGGGGCGCCCCAGCTGTTTCCATTTCCGTTGCCTGTATGGCTGAGTGTTGGAACAACGCTGTTGTTCACTGTCACTGTACCCGTAACGGCAGTATCGCGTCCGCAACCGTTGTACAATTTCAATGTTACGGTGTAGGTGCCAGTAGATGGATATGAAAACTGCGCCTGTGCAACCGATGATGAATCGTGAGCGGCATCGCCAAAATACCATTTGTATGCATCGGCCTGATTGCTCTGAAAATGAACAACATCATTCGGACAAGCCGGGTTCGGGCTGAATTGTGTTTGTACTCCGCCCTGATAAGGCAGGTTGTTTTTGATCGTCATCACATACGAGAGCACCGTATCCAGGCCGCAACCGTTGGTGAGTTTGGCCGTAACCGTATAGGTTCCGGTTGTTGTCCAGGCGTAGGAAGCGCTTGAGGTCAGCATTGAATCGCCGGTGCCGAATTTCCAGACGGTGTTCAGCGCCGCATTCACATTGTAATTAAAATTTACCATGTCATTCGGACAGGCCATGTTGCTGTTTGACTGGATCTGGGAATAATTCGGGAAATGATTCGTACCTGTTACATGAACCGTGTCTATCCAGCTCGATGATGTTCCGCATGAACTGGTAACCGTAAGCTTCACCGCAAAATTTCCGGTGTTGGAATAGCTATGCGTAGGTTGGCTTTGTGTGTTTGTACCACTTGCATCGCCAAAATTCCAGAGATACGAAGTTGCATTCTGGTTCTGTGGATAAAACTGCACCATATCATGCGGACAGATGCCATTACCCACATTCATTCCAAACTGAGCGCTGGGATGCGCCCCGTTTTTAACGGTGATGATACGCTTTAAATACTGTGTCCCTCCGCAGCCATTCTGAAAAGTAACCTTGAGTGTATCAATGCCCGGAGCGGCATAGCTATGCGAGGCATTTTGCTGAAAACTTGAACTGCCATCGCCAAAAGACCAGGAATAATTATTGGCATTGGTTCCATTGATGGAAGCCGTAAACACTTCGCCCGGACAGACTGAGTCGCCAGAAACCTGCAGATCGCCCCCATTGACATTGATGTTCATGGATGTGCCGCCCTTGTTTATCATTCCCCCGCCGGTTGTGTCAAAGGCGGTTAGGTTTACATTAAAATTTCCGCCCGGATTGAACGTATGTACCGGGTTCTTGACATGAACCGAGGCTGTTCCATCATTAAAATTCCAGACATAATAGTTGCCGGTTGAACTGGTATTGCTAAAAGTAACCGGCAACGGAGCACAACCATTGTTTGGATTTGCGGTAAAGCTTACCTGGGCAAGAACCTGGCTTGCAAAACACAGCAAACCAGCGCTAAAAACGAGTAACTTTTTTTTCATGAGAGAGAGGTTGGAATGGTTGCCTCAAAGATACACTTTCTACAAGAATATCTTCGATGAAGGTTGCTTATTGACGTATAAATGATAGTCTGGCCTTGACGAATGATTTGGCTGACAGCACGAGTTTATCTAACTGATGATCATCCTGTTGGATCTGTTTCAGGAGGTAAATTACCCGATTGAACAGATCAAAACCAAAGCTTATTTTTATCTCACATTATCTGGGTTTATACGTTTTTCGGGGTCTGGCCCCGAAGTTCAGCGTACAATCAAGATCCGGGTACTGTCAAGCGCAAGGTGTACAGACGAAAACCATTCTTTCAAACCATCCATAGAATGCATGGAAGCAAAATGGCAGTACGAGCCGGGGCATGTGCCTGTGTATGAATTCACCGTCTTGATGCCCAGGTCCTGACAGGCCAGCATGGCATCGAGATGGATGATGAATGTAAAACGATCGTCTTTTTCGGGCATGAAGGCCACAGCCTCATAGGTGTTATAGGCCGGCGTCTGCTTGATTTTATCGGCTAATGCGCGGCAATCATGCTGAGTCTCCGCTTTTGAGTAGGTGCCTGCCATCTCATAATCATAGTGCAGATCGAAAAAGAGAAGAAACAGCAGCAGAGAAGAGATCACCATCCGGACCCAGGTTTTGGTTATTTTGCTCAAGAAATAAGCAGAAAACAAGGCTGCAATTAAGGCGTAAAGAAAAAACTCAATATTCACAACCCTGCACAGATCGCGCATAACGCCAAACCCCGGAATGGGATATACGTACTTGTAAAGCATCAGATACCTCGATCGTACAGTCAGGAGTAACAGACATACAAAGGAAAAAAGAAACAAACGCGCAAGCTTTAGCTGAGGGGCAGAGACCGGCGATTTTGTAAAAAAGCGCCTCCAAAAACTCACCACAACCAGCAGCAACATACTCAGCATGACCATCCCTCCGGGGAAGAGAAAATGGTTGTAGAAATTCTTCAACCCATCGGGGTGTGTCCATAATGATTGCCACGAAGCCGCCTCTTTGGAGGTCATGAGGTAGGACGTCAAACGCGGGAGTGATTCGAACACATCTTCCCTATTGGGGCTGAAATTGCCCAATGCACTGTGTTTAATATAGGGCAGGAAATAAGCATGCATGAGCAAACCGAAGCCAAGGAGGTATATTCCGCAAAGCAACAGTTGTTTTGGCCGGAAGAAGGCCCGAAAGGACAGTTCTTTGCGATACACCAGGAGATAGCCGATCCCGAAAGGAACCAACCCAAGCGAAAGCAGGAAACCCAGATAAATAGAATTTAAAAACAACAACAGCATGCTCCCTAGAAAGAGCAGGAACCACCTGTGCCGTTGCTGCCTCAGGAACAGGATCAGAAAATAAAACGCAAGCGCAATGGGGTATCTGGCTGTCATCTGGGTATGATTGCTTTGATCGAGGATCGAGGTGCCAAAGGCAAAGATATAAGCACCCACTATGCTCGCCGTTTTGTTGCCGCTCAGTTTAAAACAAACCCAGGCACAGACAAAGAAATTGAGCAGATAGGCCGAAATCAACCAACACTGGTAAGCGCTTTCCCGGTTAAAACCAAGAACCCGAAAAAATGCATAGAACGGAAGCTGACCCAGAAAACTATCAGAATAAGCCATGATATTGGGTTCGGGATAATTAAACGGTGCATTCCAGAACGAGGCATCCCGGCCGCAGAGGTAACGGTACCCATGTTCAAGGATGTAGTTGTTGAAACGCGAATCAATCAGATCGCCGGGAATACGATCGAACGTATACCCAAAAAACTGCCAGAGTGAATAGAAGACGGCATACAGGACAAAGACAAGACACAATGCATTTTCGGGATCTTTCCAGAAAGCCTTTTTTGTAAGTGTGTGTTCGTCCTGAATAGGGATGCTCATGAACCGATGAAATCGCTTTGTCTGTAAATGTACCGATGGTAAAAATAGAGAAAGAATGCTTTCCGGCAATCCGGGGTCTGGGTGTAAAAAACAGACCTTGTCGTTTCCGGATAAAGAACTACATTGCTTCCTCTCAGCTAAACTCCCTATAGGATGAAAAGACACCTCCCCCTCCTGCTCTTGCTTTGCCTCTCATTTCAAATCCGTGCCCAGGTAAGCGCCTTGCTTGCTATAACTCCGCGTCTGCAGTGGCCCAATGCCGATGGGTACTGCGGAGAAAATTCCATACAGATGTGCGGTCTGTATTATGGAAACTATATCTCCCAGGGTCTGTGCCGCACCGTTGCCGGGGGCGAGCTGCTCATCTATGTAAACGACACCACGGCCCTGGCCTCTTTTTCAATGAACTTCAACGAGTGGGACCCCAACGGATCTACTCCTCAATACAAAACCTACCTGGATTGGGTAAAGCAATACCTCAACAAAAAACAACCTGTCATCATCACCGTTTACATCAACGGGCTGAACGACCCCGATTATGACCACATCATCCCTGCCATCGGTTTCTCGGCCACAAGTGTAAATACCTATACCGGCACCGATCAGCTTACCTATATCAGCAATTTTGACACAACCGCCTTTGTCAGGGCTTTTTCAACCCTTTATGACACCCGGTCTATGTCGGGAAACGGTGCCACCTATAGTTATTGCATCCCCGAAGATGTTGATTATGGTGTAGCTGTTACGGGTAATTACGATCCTCAGCATCTGACCAAACCCGTGCATATTGTCCTCGATTCGATAGACGAACCCAATGTCAGCCTGGGAGTCCCGGCCCGTCTGATGAAGGCAAAACTCACGGCCGACTCGCTTACTCCGGGAGCAACCTATGTCATGCTCCGGTACAATAATTACCAAACGGTTCCATCCACGGGTTTTAGTCCGGCCAATGCCAATGCGGCAGTCTATTTTACAGCAGCAGGAACATCGGTAACCCTCAAAGATTCGTTTATGTCGAACACGGCTGTGTTCTACCGCTGCATTCCGCATACTATAACAGGTATTGAGGAGCAAACCATTGCCGATGACGGTTCATTCCTGGTCTTCCCCAATCCGAGCGGAGGAACTTTCCGGGTGTTGATCCCCGAACATACACAGACCCTCGACATCTCTGATGTTGCCGGAAGAATGATCCGGCATATCGCCATCAACGGTGAAGAACAGCTTGATTTGATGATGGAAGAAAAAGGGGTTTATTTTATCAGGGTGTTTGGGGAAAAGACGGCGAACGTGAGGAAATTGATTGTGAGGTAGATCGGGGGGCTGTTTGTTTATTGGTTTGGGTCGACTTTCTTTGGATTTAACACAGAGAAACACGGAGGCAAGCACCAAAATCTCCGTGTTCTCTGTGTTTAATATAAAGCGCTTTTTAAGTTCATCGATTCTCCTGCTTTCGTTAAAGAACCCGCCACATTCAGCATAGCTAAAAAAAAACCGCCTTACTTCATATCCTTAATCACATTCGCCGCTTCGAGCAGGTGGATGTCTTTGCGGAGGCGTTTCTGGAAATCCTTTTCGCGTGCCATGTGGCTGGAGTCTGACTGATTCAGTTGTTGATCAGCCGCCAGTGTTGCCACTTCCAGGCCTTCAATATCTTTATCGAGGACTTCGAATTTCTTTCCGCTTTCTACCAGTGTTTTTTCCTGTTCGTGGTATTTTTCGAGGTTCAGGGTTGAGTAGGTATCCTCTTTTTGTTTTTTCAACCGAAGGGCTTCTTCGGAAAGAAGCTGGAAAGAAGCTCCGGTTTTTGTACGGGCCTCGCTGGCCTTACGCAGTTTCTCATAGTCAAGCGGATGGATTTTCCAGGTCGAATAATCGGCCTTTGCTATCTCATCCCATTTCATCGGGTAATCCAGTTCACGTTCGCCCAGATCGAGGTACATATAACGATCGGGAAGGATGATGTCTGGAACAACGCCTTTCAATTGGGTAGCCCCTCCGTTTATCCGATAAAATTTCGACCGGCTCACTTTTACATAGCCCAGGGGTTTGTAGGAAGCAAAATTGGGGTTTAGCTGATCGTCGAGATCGGCCATCTGTTGTACACTGCCTTTACCAAAGGTGGTGGTGCTGCCCATGATGATGCCGCGTTTATAATCCTGAATAGCCGCAGCCATGATCTCCGAGGCCGATGCACTACCGGTATTGACCATCACGACAAGCGGGCCATCATACAACAGGGGCTCTTCGCGGTCGTTCAATACCGTTGGCGGACCGGTACGTCCTTTTACCTGTACCACCGGGCCTTTGTCTACAAACAGACCGGCCATATCCACTACATCCGAAAGCGATCCTCCCCCGTTATCACGCAGATCGAGCACGATGCCATCCACCCCTTCGGCTTTCAGCTTGATGACTTCGTTTTTCACATCAGCCGCACAGCTATGGCCGCCCTGGCGTTTGAAATCGGCATAAAAGGAAGGAAGCTTGATATAGCCAATCTTTGATCCGTTGGCCTTTACAATGTCGGAGTGCGCATAGGTTTCTTCAAGCTGTACAATATCGCGGATGATGGTGATGATCTCGGTTCCACCTGCTACTTTACGCACGGTAAGCCTTACCTCGGTACCTTTTTTACCCCGTACCAGTTTCACCACATTGTCTAGTTTCATTCCGGTAACCTCCACAGGCTCGTCGGCCCCCTGAGCTACTTTCAGGATAATGTCGCCGGCTTTGAGTTTGCCCTGACGCCAGGATGGACTGCCGGGAACGATACTCGAAACCTTTATTTCCTCGTCTTTTTGCTGAAGCTGGGCCCCGATTCCTTCGAGCTGTCCGCTCAGGGCAATATCAAAGTTATCGTGTTCAACGGGGGCAAAATACTCGGTATGCGGATCGTAGGCGCCGACAAGACAATTCAAATAAAGCGAAAAACGGTCTTCGCGGTCAACCTTATTCAGACGGTCAAAAACCTCATCCTGTACTTTCAATACTTTTTTACGTGCATCGGCTTCCATCTCGGCCGGAGTCTTTGTTTTAAAGACCGAGTCTTTCTTGGCCAGGGCTTTGTCCTGTTCCACCATCATGTCGTTTACCCTGAACAGTACCTGGTATTTCAGATATTTCCTCCAGGCTTCGCGCAGTTCGTCCTTGCCCGAGGCATATTTGAATTTTTCGGGATCGAGTTCAACGCCTTCGTCCTTGGTAAAATCAAAAGGCTTGGCAAGCAGGTCGCGATAGTATTGCTGGTCTTCGTGGGTGCGTTTGGTGATGATGTCTATGCTCAGGTTAAAAAAGTCGAGTGAATTTTTTTGCACCTGATCGTCTATCTGGTATTTGTATTTGGCCAGTTTGTCGACATCTTCCTGGAGCAGGATTTTCTTGTTATAATCCAGACGTTTCAGGTAGAGATTAAACACATGCACCGAAAAGGTATCATTAAATACCTGGGGAGAGAAATGGGTGCTGTTCAGGTTCTGGAGCAACATGTCCTGGATCACTTCGTCCTTGGTGGGAGGCCCCTGAAAAAACATACAGGAGGTAATGAGTACCAGCAGGCAAAGCGATACGGATAAACGGAAGAGGAATGGTTTCATAGGTTGTTTTGGTGAGTGAAGGTCTGGCCTTTAAACGTGTTGGTGGAAACAAACGCGGTATGCTTCCTGCCAGGTCTCGATCCTCATACAGAGGAAAGGAGAGATCAAGTGTTGGTTTACTGAATACGAAAGTACTTATTATTAAGGGCCGATTTTGGCCGGTTTCGTTAAAAAAATACAAAAACGAGGGCGGCAGTTGTATATAAGCCTCATTTCATGCTGGTTAGGGTATTTTCTGCGTTCCTTGCGTTCATCTGATCTGGTGTTTTATGGGTATGGTTTGACAAAGCCTCCTTCGTTTGGGACTCATCCATTGCGTAGGGGTCACCTCTGGCGACCGGCACCAATACCTATCACAGAAACAGCGCTACACCTAGCGCCAACGGTTGACGGGGAGAAGGAAGAATTAGCTGGAGGAGAAGAGTCGCCGACGGTACGTGTAAATCGGAGCTCCTGTTCCCCGTTTATTCAACTCTTTCCTCCCCTCAACGGTTAGTACCCATTCCCCGATCCTCACAAAATCGTCCCCCGCATAATGGTCATAGCCACGGTAAAATAGATCACCAGACCGGTTACATCCACAAGGGTAGCCACAAACGGAGCAGATGAAACGGCAGGATCGGCCCCGCATTTTTTGAGGATGAGCGGAAGCATGGAGCCCGAAAGCGTTCCCCACAAGACAACCCCGATGAGCGAGAAACCAACCACCAGCCCTACCAGCAACCAGTGAGGGCCGTAGATCGTTGTAAAAAGGGTCCAGGTGGCTACGCGCAAAAAACCAATCACACCCAGCACAGAACCCAGGAATAGACCTGAAAAGATTTCGCGTTTCATGACCCTCCACCAATCCCGCAGCGTCACTTCGCCCAGAGCCATGGCACGGATGATGAGTGTGCTGGCCTGTGAACCCGAATTGCCCCCGCTCGAAATAATGAGCGGAACAAACAAGGCCAGGACAACGGCCTTGGCAATTTCATCTTCAAAATAACCCATGGCGGTGGCCGTGAGCATTTCGCCCAGAAAAAGGATGATGAGCCAGCCCGAACGTTTCTTCATCAGTTTAAAAAAGGGGATATCCATATAAGGCTCATCAAGCACTTCCACACCTCCTATTTTCTGAATGTCTTCGGTTTCTTCGCGCTGGGCCAGACGCAGCACGTCGTCGATGGTTACGATACCGAGCAAGATGCCCTGAAAATCGATGACAGGCAGGGCCACCCGGTTATTCTTTCTAAAAACACCGATGGCATCTTCCTCGGCATCGGTCACGGTGAGGTAGGTGAACCGCCCATCCATGATATCGCTCACTTTTTTATCGGGCGAAACAAACAAAAACTCCCGGATGCGGATGTCGTCAATCAGGATGCCTTTTTCATCGACTACATAAATTACGTTGATGGTTTCCTTGTCCTGCCCGTTCACCCGTATAAAATCGAGCGATTGTTGTATGCTCCAGTCTTTGCGGATGGCCACATAGTCGGGAGTCATCATCCGGCCTACACTGTGTTCGGGGTAGCCCAGCAGACTCAGTGTCACCCGGCGTTCTTCGTCCGAAAGGAGTTTAAGCAGGGCATTCACGATTTCGCCGTGGAGTTCAGAGAGGAACTCGGTACGGTCGTCGGGTTGTATTTCGTTGAGTATGTTGGCAGCTTCCTGATGAGGCAGATCGCGGATGATGCGTTTCTGCGTACCAAGGTCGAGTACTTTAAAGGTCTTGATCAGGATACGGGGCGAAAGGGCATTGAAGACAATGGCCTGTTCATGCTCATCCACGCAGTTGATAAGCTCTACTACTTCGGGCGAAAGCCAGTCGTCGAGGGCTTCTTTCAGCTCGTCATAACGCCCGGTTTCAATAATATCGTGGACTTCGGCTTTATTCAGGTCTCTGATCATATCAGCATGATTAATATCCTGTTTCCTATTCGTTTGATGCAGGCAGGGCATAAAATTAAGAAAGCAACTGGAAACAGCGGTGTTTGATATAAAGATTCGCAACATCATTTTCGGGATCAGACCTGTTCCTGGCTCATTCCTTCCAGATTCACTAAAAATTCAACCAGAAGACCTATCTTTACACCCGAATTTCCGCCTGACATGAACGATACCAAACCCCATTCGCACGATCACGACTCTGTTCCTCATAAACAGGAGCATGGAGATCATTCACATAATCATGCCCACGCTGATCATAAGCACGATCACGGTCACAGCCACGATCATGGACATGGACATGGGCATCATCACCATCATCATGGCACCCTCCCGGCAAACATAACCCGGGCGTTTGTTATCGGGATAATTCTCAACTCGGCATTTGTTGTTATCGAGGTGGTTGCCGGACTCATCACCCACTCTCTTGCACTGATATCGGATGCAGGTCATAATCTGAGCGATGTAGCCAGTCTGACCCTGGCCCTGCTGGCCACCAAATTTGCATTGCGAAAAGCCACGACCAACTTCACCTTTGGATACAAACAAAGTACCGTACTCGTAGCCCTGTTGAATGCCGGCATTCTGTTGCTTGCCCTGGGCGCTGTTGCCTGGGAAGCGATTATCCGTTTGTCAGAACCGGTGCATGTTGAAGGTAAACTTGTTGCCATTGTGGCCGGTGTAGGCATCGTCATTAATGGCGTGACTGCCCTGCTGTTTATGAAAGACAAAGACAGCGATCTGAACCTCAAAGGCGCCTATATGCACATGGCAGCCGATGCGCTGGTATCGTTGGGTGTGGTCATCGGAGGTATTATCATTGTATTTACCAACTGGTTCTGGTTGGATGCGGTCATCAGTCTGGTGCTGGTGCTTGTAATTGTTTATGGCACCTGGGGCCTGCTCCGCGAATCGCTGAGGCTGGCATTGAACGGCGTTCCGGGCAATGTAGATATGATCAAACTGCGTGCGTTTCTGAACGGTCAGAAAGGCATCAGCGGCATACACGATCTGCATGTATGGGCCATCAGTACAACCGAAAATGCGTTAACGGTGCATGTCACCGTACCGGATGGCATGCCCGACGGGCATTTTTATGA
>Ga0206851_1138_pt1 | contig 20001 bp, 14 predicted proteins | sample Alteio_BWOrgCont_13_FD_152904 | JGI IMG/M metagenome (GOLD analysis project Ga0206851, IMG submission 152904) | Enriched cells from forest soil in Barre Woods Harvard Forest LTER site, Petersham, Massachusetts, United States -... | ecosystem: Environmental > Terrestrial > Soil > Temperate forest >... | reverse complement strand
GGTGATGGTCACTTTTTTATCAAAGACACCGGTACGCTGGGTATCGTATTTTACTTTGATGGTACCGCTTGCACCTGGTCTGATCGGCTCCTTGGGCCAGCCATCGGGAAGTGTTGTACAGCCACACTGTCCCTTGACTTCGGTAATGATCAGCGGCGATTTTCCTGAATTCTTAAACTTAAACGTGCGGATGCCATCTGCTCCTTGATCAATGGTTCCATAGTCGATCGTCTCATTCTCAAATGTGATATCGGGGGAGTTCGGGTCGATACTTTCGAGTACACTTTCCTGGGCCTTTGTGGTGAAGAGAAAGCCGATAAACAGCAGCGAGGTCAATACGATCTTTTGCATTTTTTATGATTTTAATAGGGTTAAGGAACGAAAGCGGGTATGACGGAATGGTGTTTCGTAAAATCACCCATCCTATAGTGTATAGAGCGGGTGATTTTCAAGGGAAGAACAACAGTTTTAAAAAGCCAAACAATAAAATCAGGTTAGTTTGTCTTTTCAACAGGTACAGCTCCGGCAGGCTTGTTGCCAGGAAAGGTTTCCTCAAGAGGGGCCGCTTCGATCATGCCCTTGATATGCAGGGTAACCGTACCGCCCAGTGAGTTAGAGGTAACCGTGACCGTTTTATTGATCGGCCCGACACGTTTCGTGTCATAGTGTACTTTAATGACTGCCGATGCGCCCGGTTTGATCGGTTCTTTGGGCCAGCTCGGAACAGTACATCCGCACGAACCCTGGCAATTGCTGATAATCAAAGGCGTTATCAAGGATACAGGAGCTGCTAAACCCGAGGGGGCCAAGTAATCAGCATTACCCGGGCCTGCATGTTTTCATTTTTTATTCCGTCCGACCGCTTTTCGGTTTCTGTATCTTGAAAAACACTTCGCTCTATATACTCTGTCTGTTTCTTTGTTCTTTTCAGGAACTCGTACCCATACTTAAATTCGAATCACAGAAACACAATTTTGGATTTGTGCATCAGGGGGAAATCCTGGAATTTGATTATCCATTTGTGAACACCGGCAAGGCCCCGCTCCTGATAACGGGTACAAAGACCGAGTGCAGTTGCACCACGGCCACGTACCCGCCTATACCTGTTCTGCCGGGAGGAACGGGAAAAATTCATCTCCGTTTCGACACAAAGAGCGCCATAGACCGTCAGGAACGTACCGTAATCGTGAGTTCGAATGCCCCTGCCCCTCCTCAAACCCTGGTGTTTAAGTGTATTGTTCTCAAAAAGAAGAAATAAGACAGAATTCATACCTGTCATTCGGTGATTTTTTAAACCTTTGTCGTAACCTATCAACCAACTTATGCCGGGAATCTCGAAAAAAGCCAAAGACATGCCAGCCTCACCCATTCGGAAGCTGGTTCCATTTGCAGAAACCGCAAAAAAAGCAGGAAAGAAAATATACCATCTCAATATTGGTCAGCCCGATATTGAAACTCCCGCAGAAATGCTTGATGCCATTCGTAAATCAGACATCAAAGTGCTGGAGTATTCGCATTCGGCCGGGTTTGAATCGTACCGGTTAAAGCTTGCAGCGTATTATAAAGGATTTCAGATCAATATCAGCGCTTCAGACATCATCATCACTACCGGAGGGTCGGAGGCCATTGCCTTTGCCATGATGACTTGTTTCAATCCAGGCGACGAAATCATTATTCCCGAACCCTTTTATGCAAATTATAACGGATTCAGCTGTGCAGCCGACCTGGTGGTCAAGCCGGTGCGTTCTTACATTGAAACGGGTTTTGCCCTTCCTCCTATTTCGGAGTTCGAGAAACTGATAACACCCAAGACGAAGGGAATCATGATCTGTAACCCGGGTAATCCAACCGGTTATCTCTATACCAGAGAGGAACTTGATCTGCTCGTCGTGCTTGTAAAAAAATACGATCTCTTCTTGTTGAGCGATGAGGTTTACCGGGAGTTCTGTTACGATGGCAAACCCTATGTCTCGGTGATGCACCTTGAAGGGATAGACCAGAATGTTATTTTACTCGATTCTATTTCAAAACGTTACAGCGCCTGTGGAGCGCGCATCGGGGCCCTCATTTCAAAAAACAAAGAAGTGATGAATGCAGCCATGAAATTTGCGCAGGCAAGGCTCAGCCCGCCTACGTTCGGGCAAATTGGCGGAGAGGCTGCCCTGAATACGCCGGCTTCTTATTTCGAAAAAGTGAAGACCGAGTATACCAACCGCAGGGATTTTGTGATTGAGGCGTTGAACAAAATGGAGGGTGTTTTTTGCCCAAAACCAAGCGGCGCCTTTTATTGCATCGCCCGCTTGCCGATTGATGATGCAGATACGTTCTGCCAGTGGCTCCTCGAAAAATTTGAATATCAGCAACACACGGTCATGTTGGCTCCGGCTACCGGATTTTATGCCACTCCGGGCGCCGGTCTGGATGAAGTCCGTATTGCGTATGTGCTCAATCTCACTGATTTAAAACAAGCCATGCTTTGCCTGGAGGAGGCCCTGAAGGTTTATCCCGGCAAGACCGTTCTAAAAACCGAGACCGTTGGTGTGAGTAAATAAGGGCCCAGAAAACAAGGTAACCAAACTATTACGTACTGTGAGAACAACCTTGTTTACTGACCATGCTTTAAAAGGTACTCTGCTGAGGCGGAGAGGTATATCAGCACCAAATACAATCCACAAAAACCAAAGTAGTATAAGCGCTTCTGAGGGACGAGCCTCCGTCCAACCAAAGCGGAAATTACTCCAAGAACGGCTTGAATGATCAACAAATTCAGCACAAAACAAATTTTTTCGATCTTGTCGTATTTCTCTGTTTCTGCAATTTGTTGTGCTACGTGAAACTGCGCTATAGCCTCTTCTGGCGAGTCGGGCCGTTCTTTCCCAATTTTCAAGGCTAGTGTTTTTTTCCCTTTCCCCTGAGCATTTATATCATTCACGGTGGAGCCGATCATAGAGGCAAAATATCCGGCAAGGATGAAGAGAAGCAAGATGTAGATAATGCCTGGAAATTTGGAAAAACTTTTTTTCTCCCGGATAAAATAGATCAGCAGAAAATTTACCAGGAAGAGAATGAGTCCACACAAAACTATCCAGATCACCATCTCCGACACGTATATCGTTCAAACATCATTCAATTATAATACTAATTATTATAACCACAAAACATATTTTCACCAGATATGTGTTGTGCCGGTTCACAAGCAAGCAGGTCTGTGGTATGATCACAGAAAAATCGAATCCCTGTTTTACCTCAACGAAAAAAAGTGGGACTATCCTTTCACTCAAAATCAGGGTAAAGCAGGTATTTCTTTCTGATTTCCTTGAATTTTCGGATCCCTGGCTGCCAGGCAGCTCTTATTTCGTCTTCTGTTTTGCCCTCCTTTATTTGTTGTTGGAGCTCTTTGGTTCCGGCCAGTGATGTAAAGTATGTATTGAAGAAATTTGTTTTATCGGGTATGTTTTTGAAACAATCCTTAAGCCAGAAAAGATACAGTTTGTGGTAGTCGGCCATGAATACGTTGCCGAATGCACGCAGATCATATCCTTTACAAACCTGCCCTTTAAACGGTGGATCGAGCGCTCCCGTATGTGCGCTGGGTGTAAAAACAAAGGAGGTGGCTCCCTGAAGCTTCGGATGACCGATTGCCTGAAAGGGAATATCCGTACCCCTGCCTACAGAGATAACTGTTCCTTCGAAAAGACATAAAGAAGGATATAAATAGACAGCCCCCATGGTCGTTAAATTGGGAGAAGGGGGGATGGGAAGCTGATACAGATCGGCATGCGAATAGTCGGTGAGCGGTATGACGGTGAGGTTGCATGTCAAACCCTTGCCAAGCCAGCCTTCGCCGTTGATCATCTTGGCATATTCGCCGATTGTCATGCCATAGACTACCGGTACCGGGTGAAGGCCTACAAAACTCCGGTGCGCATCTTCCATCACAGGGCCATCGATATAACATCCATTGGGGTTAGGCCTGTCGAGAACGATCAGTTTCTTTCCATTTTCGGCACAGGCCATCATGATATAGTGAAGGGTGCTGAGGTAGGTATAGAAGCGGGCTCCTACGTCCTGAATATCGAAAACAACCACGGTGATTCCGTCCAGCTGTTTGGCCGTTGGCTTGTTATGATCGCCATACAACGAAATGATTGGAAGACCGGTTTTTTTATCCTTCGAATTCAGGACATCTTGTCCGGCATCTTTGTTTCCACGAAAACCATGCTCCGGGCTGAAGATCACTTTTATTTTAATGCCCAGCGCCAGTAACGTGTCCACCAGGTGAGTCTTCCCGATGACGGATGTCTGATTACCAGTGAATGCCAGGGTTTCACCATCCAGAAGCGGAAGATAAAGATCCAGGCGTTTGGCGCCTACGGTAATATCGGCATCCGTTTTCACCCGGTTGTCTGCCTTGGTCAGGATCTGGGCACTGACAGAATATACAAAAAAGAGATAAATCAAAATGAAAAGACGCTCTTTCGCCCTGATCGCTGATATCGTTTGGAAAACGTACTTTTGCTGCTGTCGGTTTTTCATGCGTATTATTAACAAACTCTTTCTGACACAGCCGTTAAACCACTGGCAGACTGCTATAAAGTTACCAAAAATTAACAATTCGATTGAATACAGAATTCTTTCTCGCCAGACGGATCATATTCAGCGGCACCCAGAAAGGCCGAATTTCCAGGCCCATCGTACGGATAGCGGTCTGGGGCATTGCCCTGGGAATGGCTGTGATGATTCTTACCCTGGCTGTTGTAACAGGGTTTCAAAAAGAGATACGCGACAAGGTGGTAGGCTTTGGATCGCATATACAGATCACGACCTATGACACCAACAATTCACTCGAGCCTTCGCCCATCACCAACGATAGCCGGCTGATTGCCCAACTTGCCAGGCTGCCAGGCGTCTTCCATATCCAACGTTATGCGCTCAAAGCCGGCATCATCCGTACCGACGACGACCTTCAGGGCGTTATCCTCAAAGGCGTAGGCAAGGATTTTAACTGGGCTTTTTTCAAACGCAACATCCGTGAAGGAACGTATTTTACCGTATCCGATTCTGGGCTGAGCAACAAGATCGTGGTCTCCAAATACATTGCTTCCAAACTCAAACTCCATGTAGGCGATAAATTCAAGATGTATTTCATCCAGGACCAGCAACAGCGTCAGCGTGCCTTCCGGGTTTCGGGGATTTACGAAACAGGGCTTGAGGGCTTTGACAATTTTATGGTCTTTGCCGATATCGGACATGTACAAAAACTCAACAACTGGGACACCTCACAGGTGGCAGGCTATGAAGTCCTCTTAAAGGATTTTAAAAAACTGGATCCGATCAACGAGCAAATAAATTCCATTCTCATCCATGAAAACCCAGATACTGCTGCCCCGGCCGACAGCTCCGCTATGCCTGCCCTGCAGGCAAAAACCATCCGGGAGCTCAATCCCCAGATCTTCAACTGGCTTGATTTCACCGATACCAATGCGGGCATCATCATTTTCCTGATGTTGTTCGTGGCCGTGATCAACATGACCTCTGCCCTGCTTATCCTAATTCTGGAACGAACAAACATGATTGGTCTGCTCAAGGCCATGGGCGCAACCAACCGCAATGTGAGGCGTATTTTTCTGTTTAATGCCTCCTGGCTTATCGGGCAGGGTTTGTTTATTGGCAATGTCATCGGCATTGCTATCAGTCTGCTTCAGCAATACACGCATTTTATCCACCTCGATCAGGAGTCGTATTATGTGCCCTGGGTGCCGGTGCATCTTGACCTCATCCAGATCCTGGCCGTCAATGGGCTTACACTTGCGGTGTGTTTGGCGGTCTTGCTCCTGCCTTCGTTGATTATTACGAGGATCACGCCTGTTAAAGCCATAAGGTATAATTAAGGGAATCACGAATAACCCTGGTTTATAGGCCTCTCCCTGACCCTCTCCGCCCAAGGGGCGAGGAAATGTTTGGAAGGGGTTATTAGGGATGCCCTTAAGATACAATTCAACCTTCCTGAGACGTTCTGAGTTCAACAGATGCTACACCCCGTTCGATAGCCCATTCAAACTCAGGCGTTCCGTCAATTGACCCAGCTCCGTTTTCCAGTCCTGTCTCAATACGATGATCGCTCCCAGACATACACTCTTTTCACTCAACCAATCAAACAAATGTGAAGTAAGCAGGTGCTATCCCGGGCCTTTTGTTCTTACAAGTTGGCAACCGGTCAGCGACCAACCCCATTAACTCACTGAAACCAAGCGCCTTCCGCCAAAGCAAACTCTTTCTTATCTTTAGCCCTCTATTTTAAAACACAGCCATGAAAAAGATCTGCAACAACATACTCGAAACCATTGGTAACACACCCATGGTGAGAATAAACAGCATCACCAGGGAAATTCCGGCAACCATTCTTGCCAAGATCGAAACGTTCAATCCGGGCAATTCAATTAAAGACCGCATGGCCCTGAAAATGATTGAAGATGCCGAAAAAGACGGGCGCCTGAAACCCGGCAGCACCATCATCGAAGGCACTTCGGGCAATACCGGCATGGGGCTTGCCATCGCGGCAGTCATCAAAGGGTATAAATGCATCTTTACCTCCACCGATAAACAGAGCAAGGAAAAATTCGATGCGCTTCGTGCTTTTGGGGCCGAAGTAATTGTTTGTCCAACCAATGTCGATCCTGAAGATCCCCGTTCGTATTACTCTGTTTCCTCCCGGCTTGTAAAGGAAGTGCCTAATTCCTGGAAACCGAACCAGTACGACAACCCATCAAATGCCGCAGCACATTACGAATCAACAGGCCCTGAAATTTGGGATCAGACCGATGGAAAAATAACACACCTGGTTGTTGGCGTAGGCACCGGGGGAACCATCTCCGGAACGGCAAAATACCTCAAGGAAAAAAATCCTACCATCAAAGTACTCGGCATTGATACATACGGTTCAATATTTAAAAAATACAAGGAGACAGGCATCTTTGATAAGAACGAAATTTACCCCTATGTCACCGAAGGCATTGGCGAAGATTTTCTGCCAGAAAACGTAGACTTCAAACTGATTGATCATTTTGAGAAGGTAACCGACAAAGACGCGGCCCTCATGACCCGCGAAATAGCTCGCCAGGAAGGCATCCTGGCAGGCAATTCAGCCGGTTCGGCCATGGCGGGGATCCTGCAGATGAAAGACATGTTTAAAAAAGGGGATGTGGTGGTGGTGATTTTTCACGATCACGGCACTCGTTACCTTGGAAAAATGTTTAACGACGAATGGATGCGCGAAAAAGGGTATTTCGACCGCAAAGGCCTTTCGGCAAAAGACCTGGTGAACAACAACGGCAAAAATGAACTCATTACCCTCGACGTGAACGATACCATTGAGAAAGCAGTGAAAATAATGAGCGAGAAAGACATTTCCCAACTTCCGGTGATACGCGATAAACGTATTGTAGGTTCGCTCAACGAAAATCACCTGTACTCCAAAATTGTTTCGAACCCGGATATTAAATCGCTTACCGTTGAACAAATCATGGAACCGGCTTTTCCGTTTGTTGATATCTCAACTCCAATCGATCTGCTTTCCACTATGATCCACCCCGAGAATCCGGCCTTGCTGGTGAGGGATTTTAAAACCGACAAAACGTTTATCATTACCCGGCATGATATCATGAATGCGTTGACGCGTTAATATTCGACAACCAAGCTCATCCCTGTGGACACCTTTGTTGACCAGATGAACCGAACGATGCACCAGGAACGGGTCCCTAAACGGATCATTTCGCTGGTGCCTTCTCAAACCGAATTGCTTTCTGATCTGGGGCTTGAACAAGAAGTGGTTGGGATCACCAAATTCTGCATCCATCCTACAGCCTGGTTCCACTCCAAGACACGGGTTGGTGGCACAAAGAAGATTGATCTTGAAAAGATTAAGGCATTAAAGCCTGATCTGATCATCGGGAACAAGGAGGAAAATGATCGGGGGCAAGTGGAAACTCTTATGAAGCTTTATCCGGTTTGGATGAGCGACATACGGAATCTGGAGGATGCCTTGCAAATGATCGTGGAGATCGGAAAGCTGACAGACAGAATACAACCCTCCCTCGATGTGGCTGCTGCAATCTCGTTTGAATTCAGCCTGCTTTCGGAAACACCCCTAAAAAAGACTGCCGCCTATTATATCTGGAGCAAGCCTTACCTCTGCGCCGGACGTGAAACCTTTATTGATGAAATGATGCAGCGCTGCGGGCTCACCAATGTCTGTATGCAAACCCGTTACCCCGAGCTTTCATTAACCGATCTGCATGCCGCCAATCCGGATGTGATCCTGCTTTCTTCCGAACCATATCCCTTTAAAGCGAAACACATTCAGGAATTCAAAGAATGTTGCCCCGATGCCCGAATTGAGTTGGTGGATGGGGAAATGTTTTCCTGGTATGGATCGAGGTTATTAAAGACGCCTGGGTATTTCAGGGGATTGAACCTTAGTGAAAATCGATAACTTTTAACATATTCTGTGCCATTCGTCCGTACTGATATCTTCCAGGTGCCCTACCCAAATTTAATGTATTTTTGTCCAGTCATCCATAATGTTTCATTCAGGAAACTTTTATTTGTCAATGAACAAACAAAAAAACAAAAAGAAATTAATCATCATCGCATGCATAGCGGCCTTGCTTCTTATCGCCCTGGCCTTTTCGCTGACACGCGACAAGACCGAGAACAGCATTTTTGCTGAAGTCAAGAAAGGCGATTTCGAAATTTCGGTATTTACCACCGGAGAGCTCGAAGCCAAAAGCTCCATCCAGATCAATGGCCCGGAAGGATTGCGTTCGGCCAATATTTTCCAGGTAAAAATAGCCGATATCATTCCCGAAGGCACCGTCGTCAAAAAAGGCGATTACATTGCCGGGCTCGACAAGTCGGAGGTAGGCAACAAACTGAAAGACGCATCCAACGATCTCCAGAAATTCCAAAGCCAGTACAAACAAACCCAGCTCGACACAGCCCTTCAGCTCCGTCAGGCCAGGGATGAAATGGTAAATCAGGAATATGCACTCAAAGAAAAACAAATTGCAATCGAACAATCGGCCTACGAACCTCCTGCCTCTATCCGTCAGATCCAGCTTGAGTTCGACCGTACCAGTCGCACCCTCGATCAATCGAAAAAAAATTATGAGCTCAAACGAAACCAGCTGATAGCCAAGATGGAAGAAGTAGATGCAGCGCTGACCCAGGCACAGAATATATACGACAGGCTTACCGCGCTTCTCCAGCAATTCACGATCACCGCTCCCGAAGCCGGAATGCTGATTTATCAACGCGAATGGAACGGCAAGAAACGCACCGTTGGTTCAACCATCGGTGTCTGGGACCCTGTGGTGGCAACCCTTCCAAACCTCTCGGTGATGAGCTCTAAAACCTATGTCAACGAGGTAGACATACGCAAGATCAAAACAAGCCAACACGTAGTGATTTCACTCGATGCATACCCTGAAAAGAAACTCACCGGAGTGGTAACCTCGGTTGCCAATGTGGGCGAACAAAGCCCGAAGAATGATTCAAAGGTTTTCGAGGTGGTGATAAGGATCAATGAAAAAGACACGACACTCCGTCCTTCTATGACCACCGGAAACCATATCCTGGTGGATCATCTTGAGCATGTGCTCTTCATCCCCCTCGAAAGCATCCACAACATGGGCGATTCCATTTCATTTGTCTTTGTAAAGGAGGGGCTTTCGCTTATCCGCAAGGAGATCGGTACGGGCGAAACCAATGAAAATTTTGCAGTTGTAAACGAAGGACTCCGGGAAGGAGAGAAAGTATACCTCTCGGCTCCACCAAATCCCGACACGTATACGCTTGTACGTATCCGTCACAAACAACCCAAGACGCTGCCAAAGACATGAGCGAACGCACCTGGCAGAATTTCCTCACTGCCCTGGAAGCCATCCGGGCAAACAAACTCCGGTCGCTGCTTACGGCCCTGGGCATCATCTTTGGCGTGGCCGCTGTGATTGCCATGATGGCCATAGGCACCGGGGCCAGACAGGAAATCCTGGAGCAGATAAAGCTGGTTGGGGTAAACAATATTGTGATTGAACCGGTGAAGGAACAAAAAACACAAAGTACAGACGACAAAGAAAAAACCACTCACCAGCAAAAATTCACCCCTGGTCTTACCCTGAAAGATGCAGAAAGCATTGCCGAAGTTGTTTCCTGTGCCCGTAAAATAAGCCCGGAAGTTGTGATCGAAACCGATTTCGTATATGCCGGTTTGCGGCGTTCGGGCAAACTCGTTGGTACGGTGCCCGAATATTTCGACATCACAAATTTTTCTATCCTCGAGGGCATGATGTTTAACCGGCAGCAGCTTGCCGCTGGACAGCAGGTGTGCATCATCGGAAAAAACATCATGAACCGCTTCTTTGCCAAAGAAGACCCGATTGGGAAATACATCAAATGTGGGCAGGTGTGGCTTAAGATCACAGGGGTGTTGAACGAACGCCTGATCTCAAAAATATCGGCCGACAAACTGGGCATTCGCGATTTCAACATGGATATCTATATCCCTTTGCGCACCATGTTGCTTCGGTACACCAACCGTTCGCTCGTAACGAAGGCAGCCATCGAGTCGGCCCAGGCGGCAATGAACGACGACGAAGGCGGGGACACGAAAACCCCGAAAAACATCCACCAGCTCGACCGCCTTGTGGTGCAAGTGGAGGATGCCGGGCTCATGGAGCCTGCCGCCGAAGTCATATCCCGACTTCTGCAACGAAGACACAACGGGGTGACCGATTTTGAAATTACCATTCCCGAACTCCTGCTCAAACAACAGCAACGAACCAAGGATATTTTCAACCTGGTATTGGGCCTGATTGCAGGCATTTCGCTGCTTGTAGGGGGCATTGGCATCATGAACATTATGCTGGCATCGGTGCTCGAACGTATCAAAGAAATTGGGATCCGCCTCTCGGTAGGGGCTACAAAAAAAGACATTGTCCAGCAATTTGTGTTCGAGGCCATGCTCATCAGTATTGCAGGCGGCGTTGCCGGAATCCTGGTGGGAATAGCGCTGAGCGTATTGATCTCCTCCTTTGCCGGCATCAGCACCATTCTTACCGGTTGGTCTGTCGCTCTTTCGTTTGGTGTGGCCGCTGTCATCGGACTCGCATTTGGAATCTCACCTGCAAAACGGGCCGCTCAGGAAGATCCCATAAATTCATTACGTCATGAATAAACTGAAAACACTCCTACCCTTCCTCTTGCTGCTCGCTCCCGCGCTGAGCGCCCAACCTGTTCAGGCTGATGAAAAGGTATTCAGTCTGAGCGATGTGGTGGATATGGCCAAAGGACAAAGCCCTTCGGCCAAACTGGCCTCGACCAACTATACTTCAAAATCATGGCAATACCGCTTGTATCAATCCAATTACCTGCCCCAGCTCAGCCTCAATGCAACGCTGCCCAACCTGAACCGTTCTATCAACCCCATTGTTCAACCCGATGGCACGAGCAAATATGAATTTCAAAGTCTCTCTACAAATTCAATGAACCTGAGCGTCACCCAAAACATCGGGCTTACCAACAGCCAGATTTTTGTTTCCTCTCAGGTGCAACGCATCGATATTCTGAGCGCTCCGCTCAGCACCAGTTATCTGGTAAGCCCGGTGATCGTGGGCATCAACCAACCCATTTTTGGGTTTAACAAATTGATCTGGGACAGCCGCATCGAACCCCTGAAGTATGAAGAAGCAAAAAAGCAATTCAACGAAGACCTGGAGATGGTGGCCATACAAGGCAGCGAGCTTTTTTTCGATCTGCTCTCGGCACAGCTCGAACTCGAAATCCAGAAAAAGAATGTAGAGAATACCGATACGCTTTACAAGATTTCAACAGGGCGTTATAATCTGGGAAAAATTGCAGAGAATGACCTGCTCCAGATGGAACTCAACAACATGAAGGCACAAAACAACCTGGCCCAGGGACAGCTGGATGCCGATATTGCCATGCTCAAACTGGCCAATTTTCTAAAGCTGCCATCGGGTCAGCACATCACCCTCATCGAACCCGAAGCCATGCCCAATTTCAGAGTGGATGAGAAGATTGCGGTAGAACAGGCTGAAAAGAATTCACAAGCGGTCGTTGCATTCGAACGCAAAAAACTCGAAGCCGAGCGGGATGTGGTAAAAGCCATACGCGACAATAGGTTCAGCGCCAATGTCGTGGCCAGTTACGGACTGAGCAACAGCGGTGCGGTGTTCGAAGCGCAATATGCAAACCCTACCGATCAGCAACAGGTGCGTCTGGGTTTACAGATCCCGATTATAGACTGGGGCCGCGCCAAGGCCCAGATACGGAGCATGGAAGCAACCCGGGAATATGTCGAAATCAGTGTTGAACAAGACCAGCAAAGCCTGAAACAGGAAGTACTTATGCTCTCTAAACAGTTTGAGATGCGCAGACAGAAATTGATTATTTCTCAAAAGTCGGATACCATCGCACAAAAACGGTTTGACATCAGCATGAAACGATATGTCATCGGAAAAATCGGGATTACCGATCTGAATATTGCCTTGCAGGAAAAAGACCAGGCCAAACTCGAATACCTGCGCGACCTGAGGGAATTCTGGCATGTGTATTACGATATACGCAGAAGGACGCTTTATGATTTTCAGGCGAATACGGTGATTAGTAACAAGTTTTGAGGGGAACTGCGCCCTGAAACAACATGCTGGGCATCTCTAATAACCCCTTCCAAACATTCACTCTTCTTGGGAGAAGGTCAGGGAGAGGTCAAGAAAACGGGGTTATTAGAGATGCACTTAAGACAATGGAATGAAGAAGAAAGGATTCAGAGACATTAAGAGAGGACACAAAGGAACGAAGAGAGAACAAAAAAATGGATTTTGTTCTTTTAAGTATGTTCTTGTGGTAGAAAGTACCTGAAAATGAGGCAAAAGAGAAATCATCAGAAAAAGTGAGCCTTCACTCTTTTCGGAATCAGCCAAAAATCTTTTGTAGCTTTGCCCCTTATTGACCCAAGAAATCCTTGCTCATGGGTTTTTCAACCCCTTTTTTACGTTTTTGCTGGTGTTTCCTGGGGCTGATCCTCAGCGCTTCGGTTGTGGCCCAACATGAAAAGGTAGGTGTTGTGCTCAGTGGAGGAGGCGCTGCCGGTCTTGCACATATTGGCGTGTTGAAAGCGCTGGACGAAAACCACATCCCGATAGATTACATCACCGGTACTTCTGCCGGGGCCATGATTGGTTGTATGTATGCTATGGGCTATACTCCTGCCGAAATTGAAACGCTGGTACGGTCAAAAGAATTCAAGAACTGGACCCTGGGCGCACTGGATGCCAAATATGTGTTCTATTTTAAACGAAAAGAGGACAATGCTGCCTGGGTGGGTTTTAAAATCAGCCTCGATTCTACGTTCTCCAGCAACCTACCAACCAACATTATTTCTTCACTGCCTATCGATTTTGCGCTCATGGAACTTACGGCCAAAGCCGCCTCGGCAGCGCATAACAACTTCGACAGCCTGATGGTGCCCTTCCGGTGTCTGGCTGCTGATGTAGAAGCCAAGAAATGTGTGGTTTTTAAAAATGGGGATCTGGGCCAGGCCGTACGCGCTTCGATGTCATATCCTTTTTACCTGCGTCCGATAGCCGTAAATGGAAAGATCCTGTTCGACGGAGGATTGTACAACAATTTTCCGGCCGATGTGATGTATCATGACTTCTACCCCGATTTTATGATCGGAAGCAATGTAGCCGGCAAATGGACCGCCCCCGACGAAGATAACCTCATTTCGCAGATCCGTGCCATGCTCATGAGCGAAACCAATTTCACCTCCCCCTGCGAGAACGGGGTCATTATTACGCCAAATGTTGACAATGTAGGCCTGCTCGAATTCGAGAGACTGGCCCTCATCGACAGCGGGTACAATGCCACCATGCGGTCTATGCCTAAAATCAAGGCATCGGTTGCCCGCAGGGTAACACCGGCTGAACTGGAAGCAAAAAGGGCGCGTTTTAAAACCGGCGAAAAAGACCTGGTATTCGAAAACATCAAGATATCCGGTTTGAACTCCAACCAGACGTATTTCGTTAACCGGTCGCTTAGTCACCGGTATGCACAGATACCACTCGAAAAGCTGAAGAAAGAATATTTCAGACTTGCACAGGACGATAAAATCAGGAGTCTGTATCCGTTTGCCACCTACAATGAAAAAACAGGGTTGTTCGATCTCGACATCAAAGTGAAAAAAGAAAAATACCTGACCGCCGAATTTGGCGGAAATTTTTCGAACCGGCCGATTGATGAAGCCTTTATCGGGCTTCAATACAATTACCTGGGTAAGATTGGTGTAAGTGTACAGGGCAACGGATATTATGGCAAATTATACAGTTCGGCCCAGGCAAAAGCAAGGATAGACTTTCCGTTTAAAATACCAATCTATCTGGAACCAAACATCACCTACAACCGGTTCGATTTTTTTACAAGCAGCAATGCCTTTTTTGAGGACAACAAACCGCCTTACCTGATCTCGAACGATCAGTATGAAGAACTGAACCTCGGAGTCCCCATCCTGAACTCTGGCAAACTTATTCTCGGAGCCGGTCTTGCCCAGATGGATGACGAGTATTACCAGACTTCCGTATTCACCCAAAAAGATACGGCAGACCAGACTTACTACAACCACTACACCACGCATCTGTCATACGAATACAATACCCTCAATAAAAAACAATATGCAAATACCGGAAGCTTTCTGAATATTTCCATCCGCTACAATGAGGGAGAAGAAGTATTTCAAAAAGGCTCGACGGGTGTTCCATTAAACGAGGTGCCCTATATTCAAAAGGTCCAGGATTTCTTTGTCGCCAAAGGGGTGCTCGACAAATACTTCAAACTTGGCAAACACCTCTCGCTTGGCATCTATGGCGAAGCCGTTTATTCAAGCGAAAATAATTTCAATAATTATACGGCAACGGTTCTATCATCACCGGTTTTCCAACCAACTCCCGAAAGCAAAACGCTTTTTCTGGCCGATTACAGAGCCCATGACTATTATGCCTACGGAATGAAAGCCGTTGTTCCGACCATCAAAAACCTTGATTTCAGGTTAGAAGGGTATGTATTCATTCCATACCAATCACTCCAGCAAGGCCCAGAGGGTCAGGCAGTAAGCGGCAAACCATTCGACACCAAGCACTATATTGCCGAACTGGCCCTGGTTTATCACACCTTGTTAGGCCCCATTTGCATGAGTGTAAATTATTATGATACCCCAGCCCTGGATCAGTTCAACTTCATGATCCACTTTGGTTATATTCTCTTCAACAAACGGGCTTCCGACTAACATTTCAGCGCCGCTTTCAGCAGAAGCATTCTCGCTTCCCACTATTTACGCAGTAAAAATGATCCGGCGTGAGCCTCTCTTCAGTCAGATCCCGGCGATATACGTACAGAACCCTCTCTATCTAAGCCCTTTGCAGGAGTTCGGATCCTCTTTACAAACCTTTCAGAGCAAAGAAAAGCCCATGGAATTCGTAAGGAAGATTGTTTATATTTGCTCACTCAAAAATTCTATTGATTTAAAGATTTGTTCATATGCCGGTTCCAGTATATATAAACAGGATTTCCAGATTTCTCCCCAACGAGCCTGTGAACAACGGAGAGATGGAGGAATATCTGGGGACGATCTTGGGGAAAAAATCCAGGGCCAAAAGCATCATTTTGCGTAATAATGGCATACAAACCCGGTATTACGCCATTGACAAAACCGGCAAAAGCACACACTCCAACGTCGAACTTACCGTGGCTGCTATCCAGGGGCTCTGCAAGGATGGCTTTGAATTGAATGATATTGAATTGCTTACAAGCGGCACCACCACCCCCGATCAGTTATTGCCAGGACACGGGGTCATGGTACATGGCAAGATGGGAGTAAGACCCATTGAAGCCATTACCTTTACAGGCTCCTGCTGTTCGGCCATGAATGCGCTCAAATATGCATTTATGTCGGTAGCAACAGGCGCTTCGGCTAATGCGGTCACTACCGGTTCAGAAAAATTGTCAACCTGGATGCAGGACAAGAATTTCAGCGAAGAAGCCAAAAAACTTCAGGAGCTGGAAGCCAATCCCATGATCTCGTTCGAAAAGGATTTCCTCCGCTGGATGCTTTCTGATGGCGCTGCAGCCGTTCTGACAAGCAATAAACCAAACCCTGCCGGAATTTCACTAAAAATCGAGTGGATTGATATCATATCCTTTGCCAACGAAGCCGAAGTGTGCATGTATGCCGGAGGCGATAAGGAAGCCGATGGTGAACTGAAAGGATATCTCAGCTTTGATCAGAAAGACTGGCTCGACCGCTCGTTGTTTTCGTTGAAACAGGATGTAAAAGTGCTCGATAAAAACATTGCCGTGCTTGGCGTACGTCGGTATGTGGAGCTGCTCAAAAAATACAATTTCAAACCACAGGATATCGATCATTTCCTGCCCCATGTATCATCCTCCTATTTCATCCAAAAAGTGGACGATGAGATGAATAAATTTAATGTAGGCGTGCCCAGGGAAAAATGGTTCATCAACCTGACCCGTCTCGGAAATGTTGGTTCGGCCTCTATCCTCCTCGCCCTCGAAGAACTGATGAACTCCGGAACCTTGAAAAAGGGAGAAAAGATCTTTTTGGTGGTGCCCGAAAGCGCCCGTTTTTCATACGCCTATTCCCTCATCACCGTCTGCTGACCTTCCTGACTTTTGTGTTTAACAAGATCTCCAGCCCCCAGGGTATGTTATAAGAAGACATACACATGCAACTCATTTTGCCGTTTCATACTTTATTGTACCTTGCCAGAAATAGCCCAGACTCAACTATCAGCTTTCAATAATCTTTCATCCAAACCCAAGAATTCCCATGGAGAAAACGTATGACGTTATTATTCTAGGAGGTGGCCTGGCCGGGCTTACCCTTTCTATTCAGATCAAGAAACAACGGCCTTCGACATCTATCCTGATACTCGAAAGCCGCGATGCCTCTGCCGCCACGGCAGCCCACAAAGTAGGCGAATCGACCGTCGAGCTGGGCAGTTACTACCTGCGTGAGGTGTTGGGCCTTACTCCTTATTTGGAAGCGCATGAGCTTCCCAAACATGGTTTACGTTTCTTTTTCCCGTCTGAAAACAAAGGCGATATAACCACCCGTGTTGAACTGGGCCCCCGTACAGACCTTACTGTTCCGAGTCACCAGCTTGACCGCGGAACACTTGAAAACGAACTCGAACGGCACACGAAATCTCTTGGCACCGAAATCATCCTCGGGGCACGGGTCAAAGATGTTGACTTGTCAGCACAGGGCAGCCAGGTTGTGTATATCTCAAAAAAAGAAACACATACTGCCAGTGGAACCTGGATTGCGGATGCATCAGGCCGCGTAAGCGTACTCAAACGCAAACTGGGTTTTGAGAAACCCATGGATCATGCGGTGAGCGCTGTCTGGTTCAGGCTTAAAGGCAAGATCGACATCGACGATTGGTCCTCCAGCCCCAGCTGGCGCTCTATCACCAAGCCAGGGCTGCGCTATTACAGCACCGTGCATTTTATGGACAAGGGATACTGGGTATGGGTTATCCCTCTGGGTTCAGGCAATACCAGTATCGGTATTGTTGCCGATCCGGCAGTGCATCCATTCGACACTTACAATACGTACGAAAAATCAATGAAATGGTTGGAAGTAAATGAGCCGCTCTGTGCAAAAATGCTTGTCAGGGAAAAGGAAGATGTACTCGATTTTAAAATTCTGAATCATTATGCACATCACACCGGTCAGCTTTATTGCGCCGATAACCGCTGGGGCGTTACCGGCGAAGCCGGGGCGTTTCTGGATCCGCTCTACTCGCCGGGAACAGATTTTATTGCCATGAACAATTCCTGGCTGAGCGATCTGATCCTGCGTGATCTGAGTGGAGAGGATATTTTATTGAGAGCTGCAGTTTACCAAAGTTCACACCTTGCCCTGGTCGACAGCTGGATACCCATCTATCAAAACAAATACCCCCTCATGGGCTCCTCGCAGATCATGACCTTCAAGATCTTCTGGGACTGGGCTATCTACTGGTCTGTGCCTACCTTGCTTTTTACCAACAATGCGCTGACAGACATCAAGCTGCTCAAAGAACTGTTCTCGTCGCCAACCAGCCTGGGGCGTAAATTTGGCCAGCTCCACAAGGTCATGCAGGATCTGTTTGTTGCCTGGGGTCCTCACGAACAAACGCTCTTCCCGAATCATTACATTGATTTATTCGACATGAAATCATTGCTTAAATTGCAGCAAGGCATCATGGTAAAACATGAACCACGCGCACTTGTTGAACAGGTAGGCCGGAACATGGAAGTGCTGGAAATGATGGCTTCACAACTCTTCAGGATGGTAAGCCACCGGGTACACGGCACCCCGATCGACATGAAAGTTGACCCTTACAAGATCTCACTGGAAAAAGGGGCCGATACAGGGATGAACACAGGTCAGTCGCCAGACCCGGCGCTGGCTAAGGAATTGGAGATGATGTGGTATCACACCAAAAAAAAGGAAGTCATGGCATGAGTACGACCGATGCAATTCAGAAAAACATAGCGACCATACGCAACACCTTCCAGCTTGGACAGCAGGCCGCAACAGCAATGCCTGAACCCGGGCACTGTTGGACTCTTCTGGAAGCGTTACCTCCTGAATTCCGCTCGGTTGCTTACGAGGGCGCATCCATGGAAATTGCGCTTTCTGATCTTTCGCGAGACAAGACACTGACCAACTGGCTACTTTTCAAAGAGGGTTCCGGAAAAAATCATTCTACCCAGGTTCACATCGGACTTGGCTGGGCTCTGGCCCAGGAGAGGCTCGCTCCGTTTCCTTTTCTGGAATTGTCCGAACCGCTTTCCTCTTTTCGTATCCTTGATGGCATGGGGTACTATGATGGGATTTTCAGAAGAAAAGAAACGCTTCGAAACCCGGAAGGACCAACAGAAATTCCATTACCCTATCTGCAAGCCTATGATATGGGGTTGGGACGCAGTCTCTGGTACAACTGCGCGGCAGACCTCTCCCGGCTCCCGGAGCTGATCAATGCCTTTGCACGGACACGCCATGCAGACCTGTGGAGAGGAGTTGGCGTGGCCTGCACATATGTTGGAGGATGTAACGCAACAGATTTACTGGAGCTCCAAGCACTCGGGGCAAACGTTTCGGGGCAATTGGCTGCAGGAGCGGCACTGGTTGCACGGGCCAGGATACAAGCCGGTTTGCTCACCCCCGATACCGAACTGGCTTGCCATATACTTTGCGGATGCTCAGCTATGGAAGCAAATCAGCACACACAACGAGCTGAAGTAATGGATGCTGCTGAAAATCGTTTTGGGCGCTGGATGAAGAAAATGGAGGAGGCTTTCGTAAATACTAAATTCGAATAAAATTATTTTTTTCTGCTATAGGTTCACTTCAAAAATCCGGAACAGGGGTCTGTAATTGAACCCAATATCATCTCCAAACAAGCCCAAAAGCTGGAAATATAATCCTATTTTTACACCCTGTCAGCTTTTTCGATCTGCCTTTTTTTCCTTTTTAATCCCTGAAGATCACCATGCAAAATCAGTATGATGTAGTCATCTTAGGAGGAGGCCTGGCCGGGCTTACCTTGTCAATCCAGCTGAAACGGGCAAAGCCCGGGATCTCTATTCTAATACTCGAAAAACGCGAAAGCGAGGCCGTAACCGCCGCGCATAAAGTTGGAGAATCGACGGTGGAACTTGGCACACACTATTTACGTGAAGTACTCGACCTGAAAGAATATCTCGAAGCCCATGAATTGCCCAAACACGGACTGCGGTTCTTTTTTCCGTCTTCCCAAAAAGCCGATATCTCCACCCGTTTGGAACTTGGCCCACGCGAACGGCTGCCAACCCCAAGTCATCAGCTCGACCGGGGTACGCTCGAAAATGAACTGG
>Ga0206851_1137_pt1 | contig 20076 bp, 17 predicted proteins | sample Alteio_BWOrgCont_13_FD_152904 | JGI IMG/M metagenome (GOLD analysis project Ga0206851, IMG submission 152904) | Enriched cells from forest soil in Barre Woods Harvard Forest LTER site, Petersham, Massachusetts, United States -... | ecosystem: Environmental > Terrestrial > Soil > Temperate forest >... | reverse complement strand
ATGACGATATCTTGTTTGTTTGTGCCCTTGAGTTCTGGCAGGTGGTCTGCCAGCCTGTCATCCAGTCTCACCCTTTTTTCATCCACAAAACGCATGAGCGAAGGGGTGGAAGCCAGGATTTTGGTGACAGAGGCCAAGTCGTACAGATCATCATTTTTTACCCGGGTCTTTTTTCCATAGGTATGATAACCGAATGATTTGTTGTAGATAACCTTACCGTCTTTTGCAATCCAGATCTGACAACCGGGATAGGCCCTGTTTTTTATGCCCCGTAAAGCGAGGGTATCGATTTGTCTTAGTTTTCGGGAGTCGATCCCGACTTCTTCGGGGACTGTATATTTCAAACGGATGGCAGGGCCGGTAGCGATGCCGGTTCCGGCTTTAAAAAGCGGAGAGACCGATACCGGGATCTTGCCCAGAGACGGGATCCCGCCAAAGATAAGCTGTGCCGAGGAGATCTGGGTATACACCGACCATTCGTAAGACAGCACAACAGCCTGCGCCTTTTCGGGTTCATGAAACAAGGTGAGCAGGTATGGATTTGCAAAGACATCGGCAATTACATGTTTGCCTTTCATCGAACAGATGGTATCACAAAGATGGCGCACCAGCTCAGTCAGCCCAAAATCCTTTTTTGGATTGTTGTTTGTGTTGTTGATACATAAAATGATGGTGTTGTACTTATCCAGTTCTTTGAGCAAACTGTCGGCTTCGGCGGGTTTGGCATCTTTGTCGATGCCCAGATGGGTTACTGTTGCATAGTTTGACAGCATGTTTTCGAAGTTGGGCACTTCATCGTACCCAAGCGAAACCGAAACGATGGATAAGGTATCCAGGCGTTTGAGCGGAATGAGGTCCTGATCATTCTTAAGCAAGGTCATGGCCGCATCTGCCAGTTTACGGTTGATCAAATCAGCCTGCCGGTTGTTGAGATCGGTCACAAGACCTTTTGTTTTAATGGAAGGCCGTTTGTTGAGTCCGCACCAGTATTTGGCTGCCAGGATTTTTTTACAGCGCCCATCAATCTCTTCTTGTGTAATGAGGCCCTGACCGATGGCTTTCTTGATTTCGGAAATGGCAACAGGCACATCGCCCGAAAAGAGGAGTACATCATTGCCTGCCAGTAATGCTTTTAAGTCGACGATACCGGGTTCGAAATATTTGGCCACTCCTTTCATGTTGAGCGCATCGGTAAAGATCAGTCCTTTAAAGCCCAGCGAATCTTTCAGCAGATCAGTCACCACTTTTTTAGAAAGTGTGGAAGCCGTATTCTTTGTGGTATCGTAGCATGGTATGTAAAGGTGCGCCACCATAATGCTGCCCAGACCCTGGCTGATCAACTCCCGGAACGGATAAAGCTCAAGGGTATCCATACGCAGGGCGCATTGGTTGATGACTGGAAGGGTTTTATGCGAATCGCTGTCTGTATCGCCATGGCCGGGAAAATGTTTGGCATTGGCCAAAACCCCTGCATCCTGCATTCCTTTCATATACATGGCCGCTTTGCGGGCCACATTGTATTTATTTTCGCCAAACGAACGGTTGCTGATCACCGGGTTGTTCGGGTTGTTGTTTACATCGGCCACGGGGGCCAGGTTCACCTGGATTCCAATGCGTTTGCATTCATACGCAATTTCCTTGCCCATGAAATAGATCAGCGAGTCATCCTGAATGGCCCCCAGAGTCATCTGGCGGGGGTATTGAACAGTACTGTCCAGACGCATGGCCAGGCCCCACTCACCATCAATGGAAACAAGCAATGGAACAGCTGACAACTCCTGGTACAGATTGGTGAGATGTGCTTCACGCACAGGTCCTCCTTGAAAAAAGATGAGCCCGCCTATGCCGCAGGTGGTGATCAGCTTTTTGACTTCATGGATAGCTGCCTTGTCGGAGTTTGAATAGGCCGCAATCATGAAAAGCTGGCCGATGCGCTGGTCGGGGGTAAGCGTTTGAAAGACCGAATCTACCCAATGCTGCCCCTCGCCGGTTAAAAAAGGCGGATCACCGCCGGTTTTATGCGGAGCAACAAACGCCAGGAACGGCAATGCCAACAGGAATATCAGTACGCAGGTACGGATATTTACAGGTAATCCAAAAAATGAACGCATCGGCGTATTTGTGATAGAAGGCATGTTTGAAACGAATCCGGGAAATTGAATGACCGTTTAAAATTATCCATAATAAAAACCTGTTTTGAGCTTCTCAGCTACACTTATTAACAGGGGGTGTCTGATAGCCTCTATGTCTAGCCAATATTTTCTTAGTTTTGTTTGGGTCAGCCCGTTTGACCGAAAACCAGCAGAAAAAACAAAACACGACACCCGTATGCATACCATACCCCTTATTAAACCGCTGATTGAAGCCGCCTGGGAAAACCGGGCACTACTGAAGGAAGATAAAACCCAGGATGCCATCCGTGAAGTGATTCAGGCGCTCGACAAGGGCCAGATTCGTGTTGCTGAACCCGTTGGTGATCAGTGGCAGGTAAACGAATGGATAAAAAAGGCGGTGATCCTTTACTTTCCGATCCAGAAGATGGAAATTATAGAAACCGGTCCGTTTGAATTCTATGATAAAATGGCGCTAAAACGCAACTATGAAGCTCTGGGGGTGCGTGTGGTGCCTCCGGCTGTGGCCCGTTACGGAGCTTTTCTTGCAAAAGGGGTAATCCTCATGCCGAGTTATGTAAACATCGGGGCGTATGTCGATAGTGGCACCATGGTCGATACCTGGGCAACCGTGGGCTCGTGTGCACAGATCGGCAAGGATGTACACCTCAGCGGAGGGGTGGGAATAGGCGGAGTGCTTGAACCGATTCAGGCTGCACCGGTGATTATTGAAGATGGGTGTTTTATCGGTTCGCGTTGTATTGTAGTAGAAGGAGTACATGTTCAGAAAGAAGCCGTCCTGGGCGCTAATGTGGTGCTTACCAAATCGACAAAAATAATTGATGTAACCGGCAGCCAACCCAGGGAATACAAAGGAATTGTACCTGCCCGCGCTGTGGTTATACCAGGCTCGTATACAAAGAAATTTCCGGCAGGCGATTATCAGGTGCCGTGTGCCATCATTATTGGAGAACGAAAGGCAAGTACCGATCTGAAGACATCTCTAAACAATGCCTTGAGGGAGTTTGATGTGGCCGTCTGAGCGATTAATCAACAGGATATTGTTTGATGCCGTTTTCTTTTTATCTTTCTTCGAAAATCAATGAATCTTCGTCTCTTACACTTAAACACACTCCAATGAAAAACAGTCTTGGCGCCATCTGCATTGCTATTGCCGTTATTATCAGCGCATCTGTCCTGGGCAGCGCCTGGAAAAAATCGCATGCCGGCAAAAGTGCACTGAATGTAACCGGTCTTGCTTCGCGTGAGTTCGATTCAGACCTTATCGTATGGTCGGCCAGCTTTTCAAAGAAGGCTATGACACTGAAGGAGGCCTACAAAAACCTGAAAGATGATGCGGAGATTACCCGACGCTACCTCATCGACAAAGAAGGCCTTAAAGAAAGCGAGATGGTTTTTTCGTCTGTTACCATCACCAAAGATTATGAGACTGAGAAAAGCAAAGAATCGACCCGGCAGATTTTTACCGGCTATAACCTGAGTCAAACCATTTCTGTTGAATCAAAAAATGTAGAACGAATTGAAGGCGTTTCCCGTCACATCACCGAGCTGATTGATGCCGGAGTTGAACTGAATTCAGAAGCGCCCCGTTACTACTATACCAAAATTGCCGATCTCAAGATCGAGATGCTGGCCGAAGCGGCCCGGGATGCCAAACAACGTGCTCAAAAGATCGTTGAAAATGCGGGTGGCTCACTGAGCCATTTGAAGAGCGCCGAGATGGGTGTTTTCCAGATAACGGCTCCTAACTCTACCGAAGAATACTCCTGGGGAGGGGCATTTAATACCGACTCAAAAAAGAAGAATGCCAGCATCACCGTGAAGCTGGAGTATAGCATCGATTGATCGGGCGCGCGGTCTTTTCATTTTTTTGCGTACTTTCGAAATCCGAAATCCGAGACCAGGTCGCGGTTGCAGGAAACCACGCTTTTGGTTTTCGCTACCCTGCCGTTTCTATCGGATTTCAAAGCTGCCAGTGAAAATACTTGTTCTGCAACCTGCTTTTATTGGCGATGCCATTATCACCACGGCTGTTCTGGAAAAACTACACCACACCTACCCTGCCGCCAAGATTGATTACCTGGTACGCAAAGGCAACGAACGTTTGTTTGCGAACCATCCATTCCTGCATGAAGTCCTGGTATGGGACAAGACGCGCAACAAAAAAAGCAATTTATGGAAAATGATCGGAAAGATCAGGGCCGGTAAGTATGAATACGTCATCAATACCCATCGCTATTTTTCTTCGGGTTTAATGACAGTCCTTTCGGGCGCTAAACATACACATGGGTTTACAAACAATCCGCTTTCCTTTTTGTTTTCAAAACACATCCCACATGTTATCGGAAAAGGCAAATCAGAATATGAACGTAACCAGGAATTGATCAGTGAGATCACCGACACCCATGTTGCCAAACCTCGCCTCTACCCTTCCAAAGCTGATTTCAAGACAGCCGAAAAATACAAATGCCCGGATTTAACTGCCCCAGCAATCAGGTACATCACCCTGGCCCCTGCATCGGTCTGGTTTACCAAACAACTTCCGGCAGAAACCTGGATAAAATGGATCTCGACCCAACACAACAAGACCATTCGTATTTATTTGCTGGGAGGCCCCGGGGATGTGGCACTGTGCGAAGAGATCCGAACGGCATGTCCGGCAGCAGATATCCAGAATCTGGCGGGTAAACTCAGTCTTCTGGAATCAGCGGCGCTGATGACAAATTCGCTCATGAATTATGCAAACGACAGCGCCCCCATACACCTGGCCTCGGCCATGAATGCACCGGTCACAGCCCTGTTTCTGAGTACCGTTCCATCATTCGGTTTTATTCCTGTAAGCGACACCTCCGTTATCGTTGAAACAACCGAAAAACTCGATTGCAGGCCATGTGGTTTACACGGATACCGGGCTTGTCCCAAGCAACATTTTAAATGTGCGCTGCTCATCCGGCCCGAAAATATCCCGGCCATCAGCTGATACCACGTGCATCGATCTCAACATAGCTTAATCACGAATACCATGATCACCGAAATCCCGTTAATAACCTTGAATGCAGGTAAAGAATCCAGCCCGCTACGTTACCATCCCTGGATCTTTTCGGGCGCCATCAAAAGCAAGAGCCGGGAAATCCAGGAAGGCGAAATTGTAGAGGTGAAAGACAGCAAAGGGGCATTCCTGGGTCTGGGTCTGTATCAGACCGGGTCTATCTCCGTTCGCATCTTCTCTTTCCGAAAGACAGAGGTTGACCAGAAATTCTGGAAGAACAAACTGTTGAGGGCCTACAATCTGCGAAGAAAACTGGGGCTTGCCGAAAACAAGGAAACCAATGTATATCGTCTTTTCTTTGCCGAAGGCGACGGAATCCCCGGTTTGATCATCGATTATTTTAACGGTACGGCTGTCATCCAGACACACTCTGTAGGGGCTCATCTGCTGAAGGATCAGCTGGTGCAAGCCTTGCAGGAAATTTATGGGAACCAACTCAAAGCAGTCTATGACAAGAGTGAGGAAACCATGCCCAAACAAACCACTATTAAAGCGGTAAACGGTTGTTTGTGGGGCGCCACAGAAAGCAATGAAGTGCTTGAAAACGAACACCTATTCAAAGTCGATTGGGAAGCAGGTCAGAAAACAGGATTTTTTGTGGACCAACGCGAAAGCCGTGAGCTTGTAAAACGCTACAGCAAGGATAAAACAGTGCTGAATACCTTCTGCTATTCGGGCGGTTTCAGTGTCTATGCTCTTGCCGCAGGGGCCAAAGAAGTGCATTCGGTTGACAGTTCTAAAAAAGCGATAGCATTATGTGATGAAAATGTGGCACTCAACAATTTTGCAGGACAGCTCACTGCCGAAGGAACCCCCTTACATACCTCTTTTGCCCAAGACACCTTTGATTTTTTGGCAGGAAGAGACAAGTATTATGACCTGATCATTCTCGATCCTCCTGCATTCGCAAAACACCAGGGTGCCAGACACAATGCCATTCAAGGATACAAACGTCTGAACCTGGAGGCGCTCAAACAGATAAAGCCCGGAGGAATAGTATTCACCTTCAGTTGTTCACAGGTAATAGACAAAGCCTCGTTCCAGGGTGCGGTGATGGCAGCCTCCATTGAGTCTGGCCGCACGATACGCATCCTGCACCATCTCAGCCAGCCCGCTGATCATCCGGTGAGTATTTTTCATCCGGAAGGTGAGTACATCAAGGGTTTGGTATTGTACGTTGAATAAAAAATGACAGCCGGTGTCATCGCTTTCAAGGGCATCGCTGATACCATTTCTCAAACAGTCCCTCCCTTGGGGAAGGAAAAGGAGGGGTCACTAAATCGGGGTTTTAGAGATGACCTCACTGAATTTTCCGGTCTTTCAATGAACTGAAACAACAACTATGAGTTCTCCGCTTCGAGTTATTTTTATGGGCACCCCCGAATTCGCGGTTGCTTCGCTTGACATCCTGGTACAAAACGGATATCAAATCGTAGCCGTGATCACGGCCCCCGACCGTCCTTCGGGAAGAGGGTTGGAACTCGCTATGTCTGAGGTGAAGAAATATTCAGTCTCCAAAAACCTGCCCGTCTTACAGCCAGATAAGCTCAGGAACGAAACCTTCCTCGCTCAGCTCCGGGCCCTGAACGCAGATCTTCAGGTAGTCGTGGCCTTTAGGATGCTTCCCGAACTTGTCTGGAACATGCCCAGACTTGGCACCATTAATCTGCATGGCTCGCTCCTGCCTCAATACCGCGGAGCAGCACCCATCAACAGGGCGGTGATGAACGGAGAGACAGAAACCGGGGTGAGCACATTTTTTCTGCAACAGGAGGTAGATACCGGAAAAATTATTTTCCAACAACGTACACCGATTGGCCCGGATGAAACCGCCGGAGAGATTCATGACCGCCTGATGGCAATCGGAGCCGGGCTGGTCTTAAAAACGGTGCAGGCCATCGAACAGGGAAGTTACCCACAGCTTGATCAACAGGAGCTGATTGGTGATCCAGAGCCGTTAAAACAAGCCCCAAAGATCTTTAAGGAAGATTGTCGGATCTGCTGGTCTGACTCCCCTTTGCAGATTCATAACTTTGTACGCGGGCTCAGTCCCTATCCGGCGGCCATCACCGACCTTGTGTCGCCCGAAGGGAAACAATATCCGCTTAAGATTTTCAAAACAAGTTTTGAAAACAACACACACTCAACTCCTGCCGGACAGGTGGAAACGCTTAACAAAGAACAAGTGCGTATTGCTGTACCCGGCGGGTATATCATCCCACTGGAGTTGCAACTGGCAGGAAAACGAAGGATGACGATACCGGAGTTTCTCCGAGGTTTTCAGCTAAATGGCAACTGGAAGGTGGCCCTTTGATCGACCGATGAGACAGAAGCTATAAGGGAAGGTGTATACAAGGCCTTCATCTAAAAATGTCGGGCAGGAGCAATAGATACAAGGCTTCTTACTATAAAAACACACTGTTCTAGGGCTATACAGGCTGTGGTTATCAACAAAAGGCTTATTTATTAACAATCTTGAACTTTTTTGGGGCTGAATGTTGCATAAACAGGCAATTGCTCTATTTTTGTTCATATAAAATACATACTTACAAACCTAAAAACAAATCAAAATGAACAAAGCAGAATTGATCGATGCAATCGCTTCAGAAGCTAAGATTTCTAAAGCTGACGCAGGAAGAGCCGTTGACGGTTTCGTGAACGCTACAACCAAAGCGCTAAAAAAAGGTGACCGTGTAGCCCTTGTTGGGTTCGGTTCTTTTTCGGTTGCAAAGAGAAATGCACGTACCGGACGCAACCCGCAAACAGGGAAATCCATCCAAATCAAAGCCAAGAAAGTTGCAAAATTCAAAGCTGGAGCTGAGCTCGCAAAAGCGGTGAATAAATAATCTTTGCTTTCCAACAGTCAAAAAAGCGTCCCGGTGCATCCTGGACGCTTTTTTTTCGGCCAATTGATTTTCCTTCATTCAATGCATTTGTCTAAATTCGCAGACCAAAAAGCATTCGTAAACCTGGCTTTGGAGGCGACTTTATCCCGATACCCATGAGTAAAGCAGAAAAAATCAAGAAATTCGATCCCAACAACCTGGGCGATAAAAATGCAAATATCTTCGGACTGCCCTTCACTACCGATGAAGCCGAGCTGGTGATCATACCCGTTCCCTGGGAAGTGACCGTATCGTATGCTGCCGGTACCGCCAAAGGACCTCAGGCTATCTTTGATGCTTCTTTCCAGGTAGACTTGTTCGATCCTGACATTGCTGACGCATGGAAAACAGGGATTGCCATGGACGAGATTGATCAAAAACTACAACAGAAAAGCGATACGCTCCGAAAAAAAGCGGAGAAATACATCGAGATGCTGGAAGACGGCAAACATCCTTCGGAGAACAAAGAGATGAGCCGGACCCAGAAAAAAATCAACAACGCTTGCCTGGAGATGAATGCATGGGTCAAAGCACGTTGCCTGCACTTCCTCAACCGGAATAAGATTGTTGCATTGTTGGGCGGCGACCACAGCACTCCACTCGGGATGATGCAGGCCCTGGCCGAGAAACACAAATCATTTGCCGTCTTGCAAATCGATGCCCACGCCGATTTGCGCGATGCTTTTGAAGGGTTTGAGTTTTCGCATGCTTCTATCATGTTCAATGCATTAAAAATTCAGCAGATCAAAAAGCTGGTCCAGGTAGGGATACGCGACTATTGTGAATCAGAAGCCGAGCTTGTGAAAAAGTCGCATGGCCGCATAAAATGTTTTTACGACCGCGACATCAAACACAAACTATACAACGGGGCCACCTGGGCAGATATTTGCCGTGATATCATCGTTTCTTTGCCCGAAAAAATATACCTCAGCTTTGATATCGATGGCCTTGACCCCAAGCTCTGCCCCAACACAGGCACGCCTGTGGCCGGAGGTTTTGAAGCAGAGCAGGTATTGTTTCTCGTCCAGCAGATCGTACAAAGCGGCCGTACCATCATTGCCTTCGACATAAACGAAGTCGCGCCCGGAAAAAACGAATGGGATGCCAATGTAGGCGCCCGGATGCTTTATCGTATTGCCAACCTTGTAGCCGGATCTCATGGTAAATAAACAGGACCCGGCATTACAGACCAAGCTCTACGAATACCTTGCTCAATTCATCACAGAAAACAAACGCACCAAGATCGAAGAGATTGTGCAGCAACGCACACGTTACCTTACACTGGTTTTGGAGGATATCTATCAGCCGCACAACGCCAGCGCTGTACTCCGTACCTGCGAGTGTTTCGGGATACAGGATGTACACATTATCGAAAACCGCAACAAATACACGGTCAATCCCGATGTGGTGATGGGGTCTACCAAATGGATGAACCTTATCAAATACAACGGTTCCGAAAACAATACCCCGGCTGCCCTCCGGGCGCTGAAGTCAAAAGGATACCGCATCGTGGCAACCACTCCTCATCCTGGGAAGGATTGCGATATTCTTAATCTCGATCTGGAAAAGGGAAAGGTAGCCCTGGTTATGGGCACCGAAATAGACGGCATCACCCAGGATGTATTCGAGATGGCCGATGAGTTTGTCAAAATACCTATGTACGGTTTTACCGAAAGCTTCAATATTTCTGTTTCTGCCGCGATGTGTTTGCACACACTCAGCAATAAGCTTCGTGGGGGTTCCATCCCCTGGCAGTTGAGCCAGGAGGAACAATTTTGCCTTCGGATGGAGTGGGTCAAAAATGTACTGACGAAACCCGAATTGGTGGAAGAAGAGTTTTGGAAACAGGAAGGGCTTTGAGTCTTCAGATTTGTGATTTGTCAATATACCGACTGAAATGATTTTTCCCTACCTTTGAGTCCAACCAATAAAAATCAACATATCAAATGGGTAAAGGCGATAAAAAAAGCAAGAAAGGTAAAATTACCATAGGATCTTACGGTGTAAAAAGGGCACGTAAGAAAAAGGTTGCTGCGGCAAAAGCTGCTAAAGCAGCCGCAGCTCCAAAGAAAGTAAAAGCTGCGCCCAAGAAAGCCGGTCGTAAAATACCAAAGAAAGAAGATTAATTTCAACCGATTTAAAATGAAAAAACCGTCTCCTAAAGGAGGCGGTTTTTTTATTTCAGAGATAAGCTCCCGTCTAATTAATCGTTTTAAATGTATAAGTCAGTTTTAGTATGAACACCGAAAACGGGGTTGACTCGTTGCCCTTTGGTACGTTCTGCGGGATTTCGTAGTCCCATTCTGCGCCAATTGCCCATTTGTCATTGGTGAAGGTCACGGGCAATTTAAACTCATCATTGAGCCAGACATATTTCGAGAGTTCGTTCCGATAATCTGCTTTTTGAAGCGCATCGCTTGCCGCAGATCCTCTCACGTAGCCCGAAGGTATCCCCAAGGTGTATATTTGCAGGAATGTTTGGCTGCCATAGACAGCATCAAATTTTGGCTCTATGTCCATTTCAACCCGGCTATGAAAGATCTTGTCAAATTCGTAATCGTGAGATAAAACAAACGTGTAAAAATAATCCTTCGACCGGCCATACTTAGTGAGCAATCCATGTGCCCAATCGGCTTCGGCCTCGGCGGCTATGTATTTAAAATCATAGCTTGAATTCAGATTCACATCATTATCTACGGTCGATTGTAACCTGGCGCTTCTAGCATCAAAATAGTTATGGGTCTCCAGGATTCCTGAATTGAAATTATCCGTCCAGTCATGCTCATAACCCAGGGCGAGATCGCACTCATCAAAAGTCGGAGTTTTGGCCGGTTTAATGATCTTCCCGTTTTTGTCTTTCTTGGGTGGATCTGTTGAGGCCGAAGCATGCGATGCCGTTATGGAAGCGGCAACTCCGTATTTTCCTTCATACGCAAATGAAGGCGAGAGCAAATAATGATTCACCGAGTCTCTCCGGCCTTGATAGGTATTATTGCTGGCCCAGGCAATGCCAGGAGTAAATTTGCGGTGTTTTACAACATGCGCCGTATCGGCCGAATCCTGTTTTGCAAGGAGGGTATCGAACGAAAAACGATAGGGCTTAAAGGTATGATGCAACGGGTCCGTACCTGCATCCATGTTATGACAGAGCAGCAACACTATGAGCATGGCGCCAACAGCAAGAATGGTGTTCCTGAAAATAGGCATCAGCGCTATGAATTAAGGAATCAAAAGAAAGATGGATTTACCAAATTCAAATATAAGAAAGAAATGAAAGTGATAACTGAATGGTATGGCCTCAGAAAATATTAGCCTCCGTATACTTCTCTCCTGCTGGCTTTGAGTGTGTTCAGAAGCAGCGAAGCAATGGTCATAGGCCCAACTCCTCCCGGAACCGGAGTAATGTAAGAGCACTTGGGAGCCACAGCCTCATAGTCAACATCGCCAAGCAGTTTCCAACCGCTTTTTGTGGTTTCTGATTTTATACGGGTGATGCCTACATCAATAACCACTGCCCCATCCTTAACCATATCGGCCGTCAGAAAGCCTGGTTTGCCCAGGGCGGCTATGATAATATCAGCCTGGAGACAAAGTTCTTTCAAGTTGCGGGTCTTGCTGTGGGTTAGGGTAACGGTACAATTGCCCGGATACCCGTTTCGAGCCATGAGTATGCTCATCGGAGAACCTACAATATTGCTCCTGCCGATCACAACACAGTGTTTTCCGGTTGTTTCGATTGCATATCGTTCCAGAAGTTTCAGGATACCAAAAGGGGTTGCAGAGATATAGGTTGGCAAGTTCAAGGCCATACGGCCGATGTTGACAGGATGAAACCCGTCTACATCCTTTTTCGGAGAAATGCGTTCGATGACCTTCTGATCCGAAATATGTTTGGGCAGAGGAAGCTGGATGATAAATCCATCCACGATAGGGTCGTTGTTCAGTTCATCGATCTTCTGAAGAAGATCGGCTTCGGTTACAGAATCCGGAAAACGAAAAAGACTTGAGCCAAACCCAATCCGTTCGCAGGTTTTTACCTTCGAAGCCACATAGGTTTCGCTTCCTCCGTCATTGCCTACCAGTACTGCTGCCAGATGAGGCACTTTGCCCCCGGCTGCTTTGATCTTTACCACCTCGGCTGCAATCTCCTCCTGGATTTGTTCCGATGTCTTTTTCCCGTCGATGATGATCATACGATCCTGCCAGTTTTCGATTGAATACTATTTTCCTTGTTTCGGCATATTCCGCATCATCTTCATCATCTGGTCTTTATTGCTCATCATCTTCATCATTTTGCGGGTATCCTCAAACTGTTTCATGAGTTTGTTTACTTCCTGAATATTTGTTCCGCTGCCTTTGGCGATACGTTGCTTGCGATTACCATTTATCAGATCCGGATTCTCGCGTTCGGCCGGGGTCATAGAATGGATGATGGCCTCGATATTTTTAAACGCGTCTTCCTTAATATCTACATCTTTCAACGCCTTCCCTACCCCCGGTATCATTCCTACCAGATCTTTCAAGTTACCCATCTTCTTGATCTGCTGGAGCTGGGAAAGGAAATCATTGAACGAAAACTGATTCTTGGCTATTTTCTTTTGAAGACGTTTGGCCTCTACTTCGTCGTATTGTTCCTGTGCACGCTCTACGAGTGTCACCACATCGCCCATACCGAGGATCCTGTCGGCCATACGCTCGGGATAAAACACATCAAGGGCATCCATCTTTTCGCCGGTACCCACAAACTTGATCGGTTTGTTGACCACCGAGCGGATCGAAAGCGCTGCCCCGCCCCGTGTATCACCATCAAGCTTGGTAAGGATTACCCCGTCGAAATCGAGTTTCTCGTTAAAGGTACGGGCTGTGTTTACGGCATCCTGACCAGTCATGGCATCTACCACAAACAGGATCTCATCGGGATTGACCGCTTTTTTGACGGCGGCAATCTCATTCATCATCACTTCATCCACAGCCAGACGGCCAGCGGTATCGATAATCACCACACTATTGCCGTTTTCTTTGGCAAATTGAATGCCTTTGCGGGCAATAGAGACGGCATCTTTGTTCTCCCGGTCGGAGAACACATCCACCCCGATCTGGTCGCCAAGTATATGAAGCTGATCGATTGCGGCAGGTCTGTATATATCGCAGGCAACGAGCAAGGGTTTCTTGCCTTTCTTGGTCTTGAGATAGAGCCCCAGCTTACCGGTAAAGGTTGTTTTACCCGAACCCTGCAAACCACTCATCAGGATTATGGTTGGGTTACCTCCCAGTTTAATATCCGTCTTCTCGCCTCCCATGAGCTTGACGAGCTCGGCATGGGTAATTTTAATGAGCAGCTGACCTGGCGAAACCGAGGTAAGAACCTGCTGCCCCATGGCTTTTTCCTTCACCTCATCGGTGAATGTCTTTGCCACCTTGTAGTTTACATCGGCATCCAACAGGGCCTTGCGTACTTCCTTGAGTGTTTCTGAAACGTTTACTTCAGTTATTTTCCCCTGGCCTTTGAGTACTTTAAAGGCACGGTCTAATTTATCTGATAAATTTTCGAACATGATTCTTGTTTCTGAGAAATGATAAAAGGCATTGAACAAACCGGGAATGACCCTCGGATCCTTCTTTTACAAAAGACGGCAAAGTTAGAAAAAAACGCAGAAATGAGGCAGCAATCTGGGTAAAGCTTACCGAAATCAGGAGATCTTGACTAAATTTGGCGCGTCTCAAACGAAACCGGCTTCGGCCAGCAACCCGAAAAGTGAAACACCTTCCGAATCTGACCATTCTTCTACTCGCCCTGATATGCGCGTATTTTATCAAGAGCGCCAATTGGGAAGGGCCCCAAGGCGATCAGTGGAAAGAACAGTTTTCGAGCGGTGATGCAAAAGGATATTATGCCTACCTCCCCGAATATTTCATCAAGCACGATCTGTCTAAACAAGACCCCAAATTCTTGTATGTAAACAAGACCGCGTATGGAAATGTGGACAAATATTTCATCGGTAATTCCCTGCTTTGGTCGCCTTTCTTTGGAGCTACCTATATCTATGCCAAACTGAGCCACCAATCTGCTGATGGATACAGCGAGCCCTTCAAGAAAATGATCAGCATCGCCGCGCTTTTCTGGTTGTTGATTGGGTTGTCCTGTCTTTCTGGGATCCTGCGTTCACTTCACTTCAGCGATCTGCTTATATCCATTACGCTTATCCTGATCACGTTGGGCACAAACCTGTTTCATTACGTTGTCATGGAACCTGCCATGTCGCATGTATATTCTTTCTCCATGCTTTGTATCCTTATGTATTGTGGCATGCGTTATTTCCGCACCGAACGCAAACTCGATCTGCTGATCTGTACACTCGCATTTACCATAGGCGTACTTTTACGGCCCACCAATCTGCTCTGGATGATCTGTCTGCTTCCGTTCATTGCAGGTGGAATGGGCCCGCTGCGTCAAAAACTGTTACGCCCAGGGGTCCTGCTGATTGTCTTGCCCGCTGCAGGATTTCTCTGTTTTCTGCAACTGGGGGCCTATTATCTGGAAACGGGTCACTGGTTCCTCCGCACCTACAGTGATGAAGGTTTTTATCTGTTTCGCCCGGAAATTATCCAGGTATTGGTAGGCTTCAAAAAAGGATGGTTTGTCTATACCCCTCTTGCCGCCCTTGCCATGATCGGTTTTGTGCCGCTTTACCGACAGAACAAAACGGCTTTTTACTCCTTCCTCAGCTCCTTTGTCATACTTCTGCTTACCATTTCAACCTGGTGGAGCTGGTTTTATGCCGAAAGTTTCGGGCACCGGGGCTTTATAGACCTCTACCCCATCCTCGCCATCCTCTTAGCTTATACGCTGAATTATCTTCCCGCCAAATTGGGACGAATGTTCCCTTTCCTCACCGAACAGTATTATGTATTTATCCTCCGTTCGGCTTGCTGGATATTGCTTACCATTAATCTTATCCAGACATATCAGTATTACAACCACATCCTGGAGTACGATTGCATGGACTGGAATCGATACAAATTTGTGTTCCTCAAAACCTCGTCGCGTTACGAGTCTTGTCTTGGCGGCACCATGGATATGCAGCCCTACAGTACCCAGAACCCCAAACAGATCTATCACGCTGACAACACCTTTGCCCAACCCGTTGCCGGCTGGAATACCATGCCGCTTGGCTTACTCAACGGAAAAAAAGTCCTGCATTTTGCAGGCGAAGAATATGGGGCAGTACTCACCATACCCACCGACTCTAGCTATACAGCCGGGAAAAAGCTGTTTGCCCGGATGAGCATTACCCGGTATGAAGAACAAAAAAACGCATCTTCGGGCGTGATGCTGGTGGTAGAGATCTGGAATTCAAAACATGAACAGGAATTCTACAATGCTTTTCCGATCAATGATTTCCCGGCCGACCGTGAACAGGATTTACGCACGTTCCACTCAAATCTCGAGATTCCCTGCCCTGCCGATCCGTCATCTACGTTTAAGATCTATATCTGGAACAAGAAAAAACAGGATTTTTATCTGACCGATATCAAGATTGATCTGGAAGAAATTTTGCCCTGAAGGATTCAATGTTGAGCTCGTTTTAGTCTTTCCGGAAGCAAGCTTTGCGTGCGATTTTTTTCAGCGAACAGCGCTAGGCCAAAACGGATAACCATCCTTACAGGAGAACAAACGTTTGAGGAAGGCTAAGTATAACGTTTATAGATTGTTAAGACACAGACATGGAATTCAAATCACCCCCGGATGAACGAGGTACGCTTCACTCATTCGTTGTTGCTTCATTTCTATAGCCAATCTGTTCCTCCGGAGCCGGAATTTCCAGACCTGCCGAAGACGGAGTCGTAAACCTAAATCCGAACTACCACATTCTTCGTATATTCGGCATATCTGGGTTCTGTCTGCATCCCATTTTCAGCCTATGTGGTATACACCGCTTCTTGAGAAAAACAAAATCCCCGACTTCCTGTTGCGTGCAGGTATCCGCAAACTACTGGCCCAACGGATCAAGGAAGAAGACCGGGGCAGCCTGGAGGCCAATCAGGAGAGATTAATGGAACTCATTACTGAATTGAAAACCGGACCGATTGCGATCGAAACATCTGCCGCCAATGTGCAGCATTATGAAGTCCCTACTGCATTTTACAACTTTTGCCTTGGCAAACACCTCAAATATTCGAGCGGTTACTGGAAGGACGGTGTGACCGAAATCGATGTCTCCGAACAGTGTATGCTCGAACTCACCTGCGAAAGGGCCGAACTCAAAGATGGACAACACGTACTGGAATTAGGTTGTGGATGGGGGTCTCTGTCGCTCTTCATGGCAGTACGTTATCCCAACAGCCGGTTTACCGTTGTCTCTAATTCAAGAACCCAGAAAGCATACATCGATCAAGAGGCAACCGCGCGGAATATCAAGAACCTCATTGTCATCACTGCCAATATAAACAAGTTCGACATTGACAGAAAATTCGAAAGAGTTGTTTCAGTTGAAATGTTCGAACACATGCGCAATTACAAAACGTTGTTCGAGAAGATTTCGAGTTGGCTCAAGCCAGGCGGAAAACTGTTTGTGCACATCTTTTCTCACAAACACCTGGCGTATAAATTCGAGGACAAAGACGAAAACGACTGGATGAGCCGTCACTTCTTTACAGGTGGCATCATGCCTAGTGATGACCTGTTGCTGTATTTCAACGAGCATTTCACTGCCGAGCAGCATTGGCGCGTTAATGGCACCCATTATAGCAAGACCTCCGAAGCCTGGCTCAAAAACATGGATGCCCACCGACAACAGATCATGCCCCTTTTCGAACAGACGTACGGTATCGATCAAGCCCTGAAGTGGTGGGTGTATTGGCGGATCTTTTTCATGGCTTGCGCCGAACTCTGGGGGTATAACCGGGGCGAGGAATGGCTCGTTTCGCATTATCTTTTCAAAAACAACACATGATCAGACTCATCACAGCTTCTCTGCTTTTTCTCCTCTCCTTACTCTCCATCCTCCATGCCCCTACCAGCGGGCTCTGGAAACTGGCTATTGCTGTCACAGAGTTTCCGTTTGTTTTCCTGATCTCCGCCCTGCTTTGTTTCCTGTTCATTCCGGCAAGCGCCTACCGTACGTCTTCACTTGTTGTTTTTATCCTGACTTCAATCCTCTTCTCATCCCCGATCTTCAGGGCCGCGAATGTTTCAAGGGATTTGAGGGCTCAACTCGACGAGGCTTTTGGCATTGGACATGATGCACAATCCCCGATCGGCTTCTTCCGTTTGTTTAAAATACACTTTTCAGCAAAAAAAGGTTACCGGAGTATGACCTACTTTAACAATGGCGGAAAAGAGTTGAAGCTGGATTTTTATCCTTCTTTGTCTTCTCAAAAATCGCCTGTTGTGATCGTCATTCATGGAGGCTCCTGGTCATCGGGCACAAGCCAGCAACTTCCTGAATTAAATGAGGCCTTGGCTGCAAGAGGGTTTCATGTGGCTTCCATCAACTACCGGCTTGCTCCTGCGGCCCTCTTTCCTGCTCCGCTGGAAGATCTGAAAGCGGCCCTGGCATTCCTGAAATGGCAGGCTCAAAAACTCCACATTGACACCAGCTGTTTTGTTTTGCTGGGGCGTTCGGCCGGTGGTCAGATTGCACTTACTGCAGCTTACACCTTTAAAGACCCGGATATACGCGGGGTCATTGCGTACTATGCCCCGGCTGATATGGTCTGGGGCTATTCTCTGCCCTGCAACCCGCTGATTCTGGATTCCAGAAAGGTGATGGAAGACTATCTGGGCGGAACCTATGCTCAGGCTACAACCAATTTTCACAACAGCTCCCCGCTCGAATGGGTAAGCCCCGGCTCCCCCCCAACGTTGCTTATCCATGGCGCCAGAGATGAAATGGTTGCATGGGAACACAGCCGCAGGCTGGATGAAAAATTACAACAAAACCACGTCCCGCATTATCTCCTTACCTTGCCCTGGGCTACACATGGTTGTGATTTCAACATCAATGGCCCGAGCGGACAGCTTAGTTCGTATGCTGTTTTCAGATTTTTAGAACGTGTTGCGGGTACGGGAGATAAACACAGTTAACAGAGGTCTTGCCACTTATTGGATTCAATGTTCTATGCAAAAAGCAGCAATCATAGGAACCGGAATAGCCGGTATGGGGTGTGCACATCATCTTCAGAAAAAATACGCACTGACCCTCTACGAACAAAACAGCTATATCGGAGGCCATACTAACACCATCGGAGTGGAGGAAGAGGGCAAAACAGTTTTTTTTGATACCGGTTTTATGGTCTTTAACCGCAAAACCTATCCCCTGCTTTGCGGGTTGTTCAAGGAACTACAAGCCCCGGTGAAGGAGACAGACATGTCGTTCAGCGTGCAGCATCTGCCAAGCGGTCTTGAATATTGTGGTTCGGGCATCAACGGATTGTTTGCCCAGCGCAAAAACATTTTCAAGCCTTCGTATCTCTGTATGCTCGCCCAGATTGCCCGATTTAACAAAGAAAGCATCCGTATTCTGGATAACCCGGCCTTTGCAGATTATACCCTGAGGGAATACATGCACGAATTTGGTTTCGGCCAGGACATGCTCTGGAAATACCTCATCCCCATGAGTTCAGCGGTTTGGTCTACACCGATGGATAAAATGCTGGATTTTCCAGCAATGTCACTTATTCGTTTTTTTTATAACCACGGTTTTCTGGGTCTACATACCCAACACCAATGGTATACGTTAGAAAACGGGAGCCAGTCGTACCGCGAACTCTTGATCAAGCCTTTCAGAGATCGGATCCGCACAAGTTGTACAGCCCAAAAGATAATCCGGAAGGAGGGCAAGGCGGTAGTACAAGCTGCGGATGGCTCTTCCGAAAGCTTTGACAAAGTGATCCTGGCCTGTCATGCAGATCAGGCCCTGCAACTGCTGGACGAACCAACGGGAGAAGAGCGAACCTTGCTCAGCCCATTTAAATACCAGGAAAACATCGCAACGGTTCATACCGATGAAACACGCATGCCCCGAAAAAGGCGGGCCTGGTCGAGCTGGAACTACCGTATTGAAGAAGAGGAAGACAGGTTAACGCCCAGCACCATTTATTGGATGAACAGGCTGCAGGGCGTCTCGACGCGGAAGAATTACTTTGTTTCCATCGGTAATCCACAGGGTGTAAACGCAGAAAACGTCATCCGCCGGATCAGCTATGACCATCCCTTGTTCGATGTGCCTGCCCGCAGGGCCCAGGATGAGCTATCTTTGCTGAATAAACAGGGGCCGGTGTATTTCTGCGGCAGCTATTTTAAATATGGATTTCACGAAGATGCCTATGCCTCGGCCGTAGAACTTTGCAAAACGCTTTAACAACAAAGGCAAAATCCTCCGGAACGGGCCTAAACTACAAATTCAAGCATAAAAACCGATGAACAGCTGTCTGTACAAAGCACTCGTAATGCACAACCGTTTGGAACCTAAAAAGCACAGCTTTCATTACACCGTGTTTATGTTTTACATTGATCTCGAAGAGATGGATGCTGTATCAAAAACGCTTCATTTTGTCAGTCACAACCGTTTTAATCTGTTCAACTTTAAAGACAGCGAACATATACAGCTTCCGAAAGAAAACCCGGATCAGACAAAGACTACCCGCCAGCATCTGCTCGCGTATCTGGAGCTGAACGGCATACACACTCCGGTCGGAAGGATGATGTTGCTCACGAACCTCAACACCCTGGGTTATAACTTCAACCCGGTTGCATTTTACTTTTGTTTTGATGCCGATGACAAGCCCTTGTGTGCTGTTGCCGAAATCAGGAATACCTTTGGCGAACTGAAGCCGTATTTAATCCCCCAAACAGACCTTCAGGAAAACTGTTTCCGGCAACAGGCTACAAAACATTTTTATGTATCTCCGTTCTTTGAACATGATACGGTGTTTGACTTTACACTCCCGGTGCCGGATGAAAAGCTCAAAATCAGGATCGATGATTTAAAGGAAGGACGGAAGATTT
>Ga0206851_1136_pt1 | contig 20133 bp, 16 predicted proteins | sample Alteio_BWOrgCont_13_FD_152904 | JGI IMG/M metagenome (GOLD analysis project Ga0206851, IMG submission 152904) | Enriched cells from forest soil in Barre Woods Harvard Forest LTER site, Petersham, Massachusetts, United States -... | ecosystem: Environmental > Terrestrial > Soil > Temperate forest >... | reverse complement strand
ACAATGAGGAATTTGTCGGTGCTTCGCGGGCGATCGCTGCAGTATTGGCGCAGTTGCCGACCAAAGCCCTGGCGTTTACGAAACATGCTTTTAACTATTCCGCAACGAATAGTCTCGAGGCCCAGCTGATGCTGGAAGATGAATTGCAGCAAAAGGCGGCGCAGACCTACGATTATACCGAGGGGGTCCGGGCCTTCCTGGAGAAGAGGCCTGCTACATTTAAGGGGGAGTAAAGGGCGAATGTGTCGCTCACTCAAAAAATTAAGACTATGCTTTACGAATTCAAAGGGCACCGGCCGGTGGTGGACCCTTCTGCATTTATTCACCCCCAGGCGGCGGTGACCGGCAATGTTATTATCGGCAAGAATGTCTATATCGGTCCCGGAGCTGCTATCCGCGGAGATTGGGGGCGGGTCATCATCGAGGACGGATGTAATGTTCAGGAGAGCTGTACCATTCACATGTTCCCCGGCGTGACGGTCCTGCTGAAGGAAGGGGCGCATATCGGACATGGTGCGATTGTTCATGGTGCGGTTATCGGACGGAACTCACTCATCGGGATGAACAGTGTGATCATGGACGATGTGGAGATCGGAGATGAATGTATCATCGGGGCGTTGACTTTTATCAAGGCAAGCGAGAAAATCCCGCGGCGGAGTGTAGTGGCAGGCAATCCGGCGAAGATCTTGAGAGAGGTCAGCGAGGAAATGCTGCAATGGAAGACGGAGGGGACGGCGTTGTATCAGGCGCTGCCGGGGGAGATGAGGAAGGGTTGGAAAGAGTGTGAGGCGGGGAGGTTGGGGGATGAAGAGCCCGCTTCGGCCTACAGAAAAGAAAAGCTCACTATTGAAGAGTATCTCGAAATGGAAGAAAAGTCCGATGAGAAGCACGAATATTACAAGGGCGAGATATTTGCGATGTCCAGACCGAAATTGGATCATGTTCGGGTTGTGATGAATATGGTGGCCTTGTTGATGGGAAAACTTCGAGGCAGCGGCTGTGAGGTCTTTGCTACCGATCTTCGGGTCTATGTAGAATCGGAAGAGTTGCTGACCTATCCTGATCTGTCTATCGTTTCAGGAGAGTCTATCACCTGGAAAAATGACGATTGGAACCTCATGAACCCGTCGGTCATTGTCGAAGTGCTTTCAAAAACGACCATGGCATATGACCGGGGTACAAAATTCGAGCTGTATAAGGGTTTGGCCAGTCTGCGGGAGTATATACTTGTGGATTCGAGATCGGTATTGGTGGAACAGTTCTGTAAGGACGGGGACGGGAGATGGAGTTGGAAAAAATATGATCAATGGACCGATAGCATCGTTGTTGAGACAGTCGGCGTGGGGTTGACGCTGGGAGAGATCTACGAGAATGTCCGATTCCCGAAGCTGAGCGAATAATGAAGTATCTTTGCGGTTCAAAAATTTCGGAGTGGAGAAATCAAATTTTGTCGATCAGATCAGGGTATTTTGCCGGAGCGGGCATGGCGGGGCAGGCAGCAAGCATTTTATGCGCACCAAGTACAATGCGATGGCGGGGCCGGATGGCGGAGACGGCGGCCGGGGCGCCCACATCATCCTTCGGGGGAGCAAAGATCTTTGGACGCTCCTGCATTTGCGTTATTATAAGAATGTACTGGCGGAGAACGGCGAATCCGGGAGCGGGAATAATTGCACGGGACGATTTGGAAAGGATATTATCATCGAGGTTCCGCTGGGAACCATCGCCAGAGATGAAGAGACGGGCGAGAAGGAAGTGGAAATATTGGAAGACGGGCAGGAGGTCATCTGGCTGAAAGGCGGACGAGGGGGTCTTGGCAATGCCAGTTTCGCTACGCCAACCAATCAGGCTCCCGAGCATGCACAACCGGGATTACCGGGTGTCGAGGGATGGAAGGTACTGGAGCTGAAAGTCCTTGCGGATGTGGGGCTGGTGGGCTTCCCGAATGCCGGCAAGTCAACCCTGCTCTCGGTGGTCACTGCGGCAACGCCCAAGATCGCCGATTATGCTTTTACTACGCTGACCCCCCAGCTGGGTATGGTAGAATACCGCGACGGGCGTTCGTTCTGTATGGCCGATCTTCCGGGGATCATCGAAGGCGCGGCCGAAGGAAAAGGACTGGGTCACCGGTTCCTCCGGCATATCGAACGCAATCCCGTGCTGCTTTTCGTGATACCCGCAGATAGCAAGGATCATGCGGGCGAGTTCCGCATCCTGCTGGGTGAGCTGGAGAAATACAATCCCGAATTGCTTCACAAACGCTTCGTGATCGCGATCAGTAAAAGCGACATGCTCGATCCGGAGTTAAAGGAGGCTATAGAACAAGAGTTGCCCCCTTCCATTCCGCATCTGTTCATCTCTTCGATCACGCAGCAAGGGCTTACCGAACTCAAGGATCTGTTGTGGAATGTCCTTAATGAGGATCCGGCTTAACGTTTATTTTATATAGATTTATAGGAATTATTCAATTTTTGGTATAGTTTTGGGTTGTCTTATTACATACTCCTGAAGTTTTCCCCCCTTCGATTGTTGCGCCGAATTTCCCTCCGATTGCGCCAAACCTCTTTCCGATTGCGCCGAATTTCCTTCCGATTGCCCGGATTGCGCCAAATCTCCTTCTGATTGCTGCGCCAGCGCCAGTTTGCTATCCGGTTGCGAGCCTGAGACCGGTTGCTCCCATATCCTGATCGTCACTAAAACCCATTTATATGAAGTCGTCATTCAACGCTGCGATTGGCAGGCTTAGCTTAGGCGTCATCCTTCTTTTGACTATCGGTACGGCAAGCGCGCAAACGGGCGCGTCCGATTCTGCCATGAGTGCGGACCCCGCGGTGGTCAGGTACCTGGGGGTACAGGATGACATGCTGGTTTTCAATGTCTTCTACAACAATCCCCAAGGCGGCAAGTTCGTCGTCCAGGTCCTGGATCAGAATGGCAACCAGCTGTTCCAGGACATCTTCCGAGATAAAACTTTTTACAGGCAATTCAAGCTTCCCAAGGCGGATAAGGATCTGATCACTTTTGTAATCCGCAAGGGGCAGGATATTCCGGTTGAAAAACGGTTTGCGGTCAATATCAGCAGTCGTTTTGTGCAGGAAATCGCTATTAAAAAACTTTAAAAAATCCAACGTATGAACGCAGTAAAACTTACCATCCACAAGGCGGTTATCACCGCTATTTTCACTTTCGCTCTCGGCGCCGTCGGCCTGGGTAATGGCAATGGCACAGCAGGTGGCAACAAAAAGCCCGGCGGCGGCAACGACGCCAACACCGCGGCGGTGACCTATATCCCCGCCCCGGAAGGCCAGGGTCTCTTCCATATCGTGTACAACAATGCCAAAGGCAGCCGTTTTGTACTCCAGATCCTGGACCAGGACGGGAACCAGCTGTATCAGAACGTATTTACGGATAAGAAATTCAGCAGGAATTTCCAGATGGCCGACCCTGACAGCTATCTCAAGCTCGTCTTCGTGATCCACAACCTGGGTGACGGCTCCATGCAGCGGTATGAAGCAGAGACGACCACCCATGAAGTGGAAGATGTGGATGTGCGGGAAGTAAAATAGGGCCTTCCCCCCTCTCCCGTCTACTGTATAGCCGCAGAGCCGGATTTCTTTGCTTTGCCAAGCGCCTGGGTCACTTCGGTAAAGCTCATCGACTTTAATTCCTGCGGTGTCAGCCCAGTCGTGGCCAATACCGATCCGGGAATGATAACATACCGGTAGAAGAACCCGTACTGCGGAAAATCTCCAATACCACCGTCATCCGTCGGGAGGGACTGGACCAGGAGGGTGCCTACCTGCACCGTTGTATATACTCCGTAGTCCGTGGCCAACTCAGCAACGGTATCCTGGGAAGTAGAGCTGGTCAGGTTTCCTACAGCGCCTATATAAGCCAGCACAACTCCGTTACTGACCACCGACGACGTAAGAGCAGCGTTAGTGACCAGTGCCTCATACGAAGTGTCCCCAAATTGATCAGTCGTCACGCTCAATGTCGGGGCAAACCATCCGGAAGAATAAACACTATCGGTTCCCTGTGTAATATTTTCAGTCGTTTTCTTACAACCTCCCATGAGGGAGGCAAATCCGATGATTGCGGCGGCGACAAGAGGGAATTTCAATTTACTCACGCGATTTAATTTTAAGGTGGACGATATCATAAGTCATTACATTTTAAGACGAATACGCAAAACTGGTAAAAAAGGTCTAACAAAAATCGGCAAAATATCAATTTTTACCGGCAAACGATAGTTTTACTGCGTTTTGACTGCAGTCGCGGGACTGTTATCCTTCCAACGCCAAAGATACATGCAAGCGTATGTCCTTTTGTTCCTAAATGTAGAATTTTGCCCGATGGGCTACGAAAACGAGTAGCTCACTCCCCCATCCTTCTCATCCTTGAGGACGATACCAAGCTGCAGAAGCTGGTTGCGGATCTTGTCGGAGGTCGCATAGTCCTTCCGGGTGCGGGCATCGCGGCGAATGTCGATCAGCAGTTCCACCACGCCGGTTAGTTTGTGATCTTCGTCGGCAAATTCGCCTTTCAGGCCGAGAATATTCTCCAGATAGTCGGTAAAATATTTTCTCATCCCGCTGATGGTGGCTGGGCTTAGCGCGTTTTGCTGGATGTGACCGCTTTTGAGCGAATTGATGACGGGCACCAGGTCAAAGAGGGTGGCGAGCACTTTGGCGGTGTTGAAATCGTCGTTCATGAAGTCGTCGAGGCTATGGAGTTGATTTCGAATCTTGTCGTCCAGCGCGGGGTCGGCGGCGGTGGAGGGGGGATCCGGGAGTTTCTGCAACAGCTCATAGGCTTCCCAGAGACGTTTCAGCCCTTTCTCCGCAGCCTGCAAGGCTTCGTTGCTAAAGTCCAGGGTGCTTCGGTAGTGGGTCTGCAGGATAAAGAAGCGGATCGTCATCGGCGAGTACGCCTGCTGAAGAAGGGGGTTGTTGCCGGAGAACATCTCCGTCAGCCGGATCACATTGCCATAGCTCTTGCCCATCTTCTTTCCGTTGATGGTGATCATATTATTATGCAGCCAATAGCGGGCGGGGACGTGCTTGTTGCAGATGGTGCTTTGGGCGATCTCGCTTTCGTGGTGGGGGAACATGAGGTCCATCCCGCCGCCGTGGATGTCGAATTCGACGCCGAGGTATTTGGTGCTCATGGCGGAGCACTCGATATGCCAGCCCGGGAAACCTTCGCCCCAGGGGCTTTGCCAGCGCATAATATGCTCGGGGGGTGCGGCTTTCCAGAGAGCGAAGTCCTGCCGGTTGTGTTTCTCGTCCTGGCCGTCGAGATCGCGGGTGGTCTCGAGCAGGTCATCCAGGATACGGCCGCTCAATTTGCCGTAAGGGTAGTGCGCTGCGTACTTTTTGACGTCGAAGTAGACGGAGCCATTGACGACATAGGCATACCCATCCCGGATGATCGTTTCGATCATTCCTATCTGTTCGACGATATGGCCGGTTGCGGTCGGTTCGATACTGGGGTCCAGATTATTGAACTGGCGCATAGCCCAATGAAAGAGGTTAGTATACTTCTGTACGAGCTCCATGGGTTCCAGCTTCTCGAGCGTGGCCTTTTTGGAGATCTTGTCTTCCGCAGCGCGGCCTTCTTCCTCGAAGTGTCCGGCGTCCGTAATATTTCGGACGTAACGGACCTTATAGCCCAGGTGGAGGAGATAACGGTAAATGAAATCGAAGGTAATAAACGGGCGCGCGTGTCCCAGGTGGCTCTCGCCGCTGACGGTTGGTCCACACACATACATTCCTATGTGGCCGGGTGTAAGGGGGGTGAAAACCTCTTTCTGTCTTGTATACGAATTGTGGACTTTTAGGACGCTCATACTTGTGATTATTCCGGCGAGCGAAGGTACAGAATATTAGGGGTTCAATTTCAAGTCTGCTTCAACGGGGTTGTGGTCCGACCAGGGGGTTGGGATCTTGCGGCATTGGACCACGTCAAAGTCCGGGGCTGCCAGGATATAGTCTATCCGCAGCGTCGGGGAAATATTCTTAAATGTCCGGCCGACGCCGAATCCTTTTTGCAGCCACGCATCCCGCCAGCTGCCGCGGATGGTAGAGTAGGTATAGGAATTGGGAACATCATTGAAATCGCCGGTTATAACGGCGGGGTAAGGGCAGCTGTCGAGGCGGGCCCGGACTTCTTCCGCCTGATCGGCACGGTGCCGGAAGGCATCGCGGAGTTTGCGGACGATGGACCGGGAGGCGTCAACGATGCTGTCGTCTACGTTCCTGATGATTTGCAGGTCCCGGTATTCCTTGCTGCCAAACAGGACGGACTGGAGGTGGGTCGTAAAGACCCGGATGGTATCCTCACCAGCCAGGATATCCGCCGCAATCAGGCTTTCGGTAGTGCGGATGCCATTGGGGCGTGAGTATTCGTGCAGGAAGGTATCCAGGATGGGAAATTTTGAGAAGATGATCACTCCGCCGGCGTATAGTCCAGGCCGGACATAATCACGCGAAAAATAATAATAGGGATAATTCATCCGTGCCTGGATATAGGTGATATTGGACTCCAGTCCATGCCTGGTCAGCGGTTCGTAGAATTCCTGCAGACAAAGGACATCGGCCTGCTGGCTGCCGATAAAATCCAGCATGCTTGTCCGCGCACGCACCGGCGACCGCTTCTTTGTGACAAATTCGTCGAAGCTCCTGATGTTCCAGGTGAAGATCCGAAGGGTGGTGCCCGGCAGGCGGGTTTCCTGGAAGCGGTTGCCCGGATGCATGGCCAGAAAATGGTGGATATTGGACCAGCCGATCAGCAGCGCTGCCAGGGAGAGCAGGGACCAGCGCCGATAGGGGCCAATAAAGAGGGCAGCAAGGAAAAAGCCGGTAACAAACAGGAAGAGGTAGGGGAAGGCCAAACCCAGCAGTGAAATGAGCCACCATTTCCCGGGGTGCAGGAAGGAGTTGGCGCAGGCCAGCAAAAACAAAAGGACCGCCAGGCTATTCAGGAGAATGAACAAATGGCGGGTGAAAGCGCGAATTTTGGGCATGGCGGCATTATGACGGCTAACAAACCCCCTAAGTTACAACTCTTCTTCGTCTGCCGCCCGTTTGAGGATCTCTTTTTCCTCGTCGGTGAGGAACCGGTAACCCTGCTGGTTGATCTTGTCGAGGATTTCGTCGATGCGCTGCTGCGTTACATTGGGGATTTTCTTGAAGGGCTGAGTGCCGGAAACCTTGTAGAAGAACTCGTCTTTCGGGTTGCTTTTCTTCTTTTTCTTATTGGGATTAAAGAGGTCGTTGCACCAATCGAAGACCTGGTTGATCCAGATACTACCGTCGCGGCCTCTGCGCAGTTGGTAGATAAAGAGAAATCCCGTTGCGCCGCCGGCGATGTTAGCGATATAGGAACCTGCGTCACCGCGGGCGATACTGGAGAAATCGATGAGGAGATAGAGCAGCGTCAGGATCCACAGGGGGATGCCGCCGTTGATCATCGGGAAGATGCGGTAATCGGGGGCGACGGCGGTCGTGGCAACGGCAAGCGCCATGATAGCTGCATTGGATCCGATCAGGCGGGCGAAAGGCGCGGCGGACTGGAGCTGCGGGAAGATAGCGTAGGACAACACAAAAAAGACGGCCCCGGCCAATCCGCCGTAAAGGTAAATAGGGATCAGCTTCCGGTTGCCGGTCAGGTCCTGGAGAATATAGCCAAAGCACCAGAGCCAGAACATATTGCCGATAAAACGGGGGATATGGCTGTCAGAGAACATATAAGTCAGCACGGTCCACGGCCGGGAAGACAGCTTGTCAATGGAAGCGGGCAGGGCGAACCAATTCAGCACGTTGGCCTCATAGGCGGCCGGGTTAAGGTTGTTCAGGAGGTAGACAACCCAGATGAACTTCAGGATAACGAATAGCACCGCGTTGGCCAGTACCAACTGCACCAGCTGATTCCCATCCTGGCCCAGTACCATGTGTTTACGATAGTTATCCTCCTTTACCCGCATAAGATGTTTAACAAATATTTATTGGAAAGAGTTTAATAAAAATTACGCCTGTTGTTACGGTTCCAGTACATGACAAGCAATAAGCCGACCAGGCCTCCGCCGAGGTGCGCCCAGTGGGCCACATTGTCGCCGGCTGTGGGGTTGACGCCGGACCACAATTCAACCGCCCCATAGAAGAGGACAACCCATTTTATCTTAACGGGGAATAAAAAGTAGATATAGAGGTAAGTATTGGGGAAAAGCCAGGCCGCAGCGGCCAGACAGCCGAATACTGCACCGGAGGCGCCGAGTGTGGCAGCATTCATCGGCAGGTTCGGGTTATCCCCATATTGCTGCTGGTCGGCGATTGGGTATTGGTGGAAATCGTTAATAAAAGGTGTCATTTCCGGATATAGGACGGCCAGGTTGCCGACTGCAGCGCCGATCCCGCAGATCATATAAAACATCAGGAACCGCTTGGCTCCCCAGTAGTTCTCCAGCATAGAGCCGAACACCCAAAGCGCGAGCATATTGTACAACACATGCTGCCAGCTCCCATGAAGGAACAGATACGTGACGAGCTGGTGGGGGCGGAATAACGGCGAGCGAACGTCGTGCAGGGCAAACAGATCGACCAATTTCGTATTGAATACATCGCCAAGTGTGGACTGCGCGAGATAGATTATTACATTAATTATAATCAGATTCTTGATAACCGGCGGAATTAGTTGAAAGCCACCCGGACGATATTCTGTCATACGCTGTATTTCCTTTGTTACTATTAGGGGTGCAAATTACTATAATTATTTTGTAGAACTCCTCCTTCGCTACGCTCAGTTGCCTGTCTGAGTTTCAGCTGCACAATATTCTCGATGTGATGGGTATGCGGGAACATATCCACGGGCTGTACCCTGGTGACGGTATATTTCGGGTCCAGCCATTGCAGGTCGCGGGCCTGGGTGGCGGGGTTACAGCTGACGTAAACCACGGTGGGCGCACCGATCTCCAGAATTTTGGCGACCAGCTGTTCGCTCATGCCGGCCCGGGGCGGATCGGTGATGATAACGTCCGGACGGCCCTGCTCGTCAAAAAAGTTGTCGCGGCAGAGGGCGGTAACGTCGCCGGAAAAAAACCGGGCGTGGCCGATACCGTTCAGGGTGGCATTCGCACGGGCGTCTTCCACGGCTTCATCGATGACCTCTACTCCGATGATCCGTGCGGCCTGCCGGCTGACGAAGATGCCGATGCTGCCGGTCCCGCAATACAGGTCATAGACTGTCTCTTTACCGGTGAGCTCTGCAAATTCCCGCGTGACCTGGTAAAGCCTCTCTCCCTGGCGTGTATTTGTCTGAAAGAAGGACTTCGGGCCAATCTTGAACTTGAAATCTTCCAGTCGTTCGATCACGAATCCACGTCCAAACAAGACCTGCGGCCCCAGGTCGGAGATGCTGTCGTTCCATTTTGGATTGATCGTATATAAAAGAGTGCTCAATTCCGGGAATTGTTGCTGCAGCTGCGCGGCAAGTTTTTGGGTGAGGGCGTCATCCGGGTATCCGAGGACGAGGTTGGCCATGATCTCGCCGGTGGTGCAGAGGCGCAGCTGGAGGTTGCGGAGCCAGCCCTGGTGCTGCCGGATATCATAAAAACTTACGTCTTCCTTCAGTCCAAAGTCGCGGACGGCCTTGCGGAGTCTGTTCGTAGGCTCGGCCTGGAGGTGACAGGTATCGATATCCACTACCTTATCAAAAAGGCCTTTGGCATGGAAGCCGGCCACCCGCTGGTCGGCGGAAACGGCGGGGTCGCCCAGCTCATGGGGCAGAAGGAAACGCCGGCTGGAAAAGGTATACTCCATCTTATTGCGGTAATGGACGGTCTCCGGGGCGGGGAGAATTGGGCTGATAGCGGGAAGGGTTATTTTCCCGATCCGCCGGAGGTTATCCTCCACCTGCTGCTGTTTGTACTGCAATTGGCGGGGATAGGGCAGCATTTGCCAGCGGCAGCCCCCGCAGACGCCAAAATGCGCGCAAAATGGCTCGACGCGGTCCGCGGAATACTGACGAAAAGCGGTGATTTGTCCTTCAGCCCAGTCCTTCTTACTCTTTGAAAGCCGGATATCGACGATATCTCCCGGTACGGCGTTCTCGATGAAAATCACTTTCCCGTCCACCCGGGCCAGGGACTTGCCTTCCGCGGCATAATCTTCAACCAGGACACCCGAGAGAGTGATGTTCTTATTTTTTTTTCGCACGGCGGTAAAGGTCTAAATTTACGGGCGTATGAGCAAAATCCTGTTCTCCCTGGCAGCCTGCCTGTTATTGCAGACGGCCCAAGCGCAAAATGGCTACAATATCCGTCTCCACCTCAAACCCTATACGAGCGGGAAGGTTTATCTGGGTTATTATTATGGGAAGATCAAGGCGCTGGCCGATTCGGCGCAGCTAAACGCCGGCGGTGACGGGCTCTTCAAAGGTGACAAGCCCCTGCCGGGGGGAGTGTACTTCGTCGTCTCCCCGAACCGTGCGATCCTGTTCGAATTGCTGATCGATTCCCAGCAGCATTTTTCGGTCGCGGCGGACACGACCGATCTGCCGGGCAGCATCGTCTTTACGGGCTCATCCGACAATACCGTCTTCCAGACCTACACGCGGTTTACAGCCGCGAAGGGACGGGAGATCACCACGGATCAGGCGGCGCTGACTTTGGCGCAAAAGACGGGTGATTCCGTTGCCATCCGGTCCAACCGGGAAAAGATCAGGCTGCTGAATGAGGAGATCACGAAATACCGGGAGGAGCTGGGTAAGAAATATCCGACTTCCCTGCTGGCGACGCTTTTCCAGGCGCTGAAGGAGCCGGAGATCCCAGCAGCGTCGAAGCAGCCGGGCGGGAAATATGACAGTGTGTTTGCCTTTCACTACTTCAAGGACCATTACTGGGATGGGCTTTCCTTCAGCGATGAGCGGCTGTCGCGGACGCCGGTCTTCGAGCCCCGGCTGGACAAATATTTCAGGGAGCTGGTATCCCCTGATCCCGATTCGATCGAAAAGGAGGTGGATCATATGCTGCTTTATTCGAGGGTCAGCAAACCTATGTTCCAGTATCTCATGGTCTACTTCGTGCAGAAATATGTCAACCCGGCCTACATGGGGCAGGACGCTGTTTTTGTCCATCTTTTCGATAAATACATCAATGCCGGGGAGACGGAATTCTTTACAGACAAATACCGGAAGTATCTGAATGACAGGGCTTATAGCATCATGGCCAACCTGATCGGCCAGCCCGCGGCGAACCTGGAGATGGTGGACACGAGCGGGGCGCTCCGGCCTTTGTACGGGGTCAATGCCGACTATATCATTGTCTGCTTCTGGGATCCGACGTGCAGCCATTGCAAAGAGGTTGTTCCAAAGCTGGATTCGATGTACAAGGCCAAATGGGAGAAGGAAGGGGTGAAGATCTATGGAGTGTTGGTGGATGGGGGCCGGGATCTCTGGATACAATTCATTAAGGATCACAATTTAAGCGGCTGGACGCACGTTTATGAGACGAAAGAGCACGAGGACGCGACGGAAAAAGCGGGTCAGCCCGGATACCGCCAGCTGTACGACGTGTACCAGACCCCGACCCTCTATTTACTGGATAAAGAAAAGCGCATTATCGCAAAAAAGCTCTCTTACGAGCAATTGGATGAAGTTATAAATCTGAAACTGCAGCATGCAAAATCGAAATGATATCCACTTATCGTTGAAGCGGGTCCTTCTCTTTTCGTTACTTATCCTTCTCTTTTCGTCTGGTCTTTCTGCTCAAACCCTCTTCACGGTGGATGGTGCGCCTGTCAGTAAGGAAGAATTCCTGAAAGCCTTCTCGAAAAATAACACCGGGGTTGTCCCGACTGAAAAAGCTTACCGCGACTATCTGGAGCTGTATATCCGCTACAAGCTGAAGGTAAAGGCCGCCTATTCGGCCCAACTGGACACGCTGCCGGCGCAGCGGACGGAGCTCCAGAATTTCCGGACGCAGGTGGCCGATACTTACATGAAAGACCAGGAGAGCATGGACCGGCTGGTCAGGGAGGTCGAGGCCCGGGGTCAGAAGGATATTCATCTGGCGCATATTTATATTGCGCTGCCGAGGAACGTCAGGCCGGCCGATACGCTGCAGACGTATGAGAAAGCGATGGCGGCCTACGCCGAGCTGAAAAAGGGCAAGAAGTTTGGGGATGTGGCTGTTGCGTATTCGGATGATCCGACGGTAAAGAGCAACAGAGGGGATATCGGCTATATCACCGTTTTTTCGCTGCCCTATAATTTGGAGGTCCTGGCTTATTCCCTGACGCCCGGCGGGTGGTCGAAACCTTACCGAAGTAAGGGCGGCTATCATATTTTCAAGAATCTGGGCGAAAGGAAGGCGCTGGGCCGGATCAAGGTGGCACAGATCCTGCTGTCCCTTCCGCCGGGGGCTTCGGCCGCGGTCCGCGACCAGGTGCGGCTGCGGGCAGATTCTGTTTACACAGCTCTGATGGCCGGTGCGGATTTTGCTGCGCTGGCCCGGGCATACAGCGGGGATAATTTGACTTATCAGAATGGCGGAGAACTGCCGGAGTTTGGAGTTGGGCGATATGACTCGGCATTTGAGGCGGCAGCATTTGGGCTGGACCGGGATGGCGCTGTCAGCCGGCCGCTGGCCACGGAGTTCGGCTATCATATCATCAAACGTCTTTCGCGCAAGCCTTTCCCTGTTCGACCGGATGAGGCCGAGAAGGCCAATATCCGGCAGCAGGTACTCAATGACCCGAGGGTAGAGATCAGCAGACAGGCGCTCTACAATCGCATTTATAGCGAGACCGGTTTTCAGCGGGCGCCGATCCCGGACGTTGAATTATGGGCCTTTGCGGACAGCGCCTTTCGGAATCCCGGTTATTTTTCCAATGGCAGGGACCTGAGCAATTCTACGATGGTTTTTTCTTTTTCCCAGCGGGCCTATACGATCAAGGAGTGGATAGATTTTGTACGCATCACCAAGCCCACCCGGGCGGGTATCGCCTTGTCGGACAAGGACCTGTTCCAGAAATATATCGAGCGGGCGGCGATGGAATATTATCGGAATCACCTGGAACAGTATAATAAGGATTTTGCCTTTCAGCTAAACGAGTTCAAAGAAGGCAATCTGCTTTTCGAGATCATGCAGCGAAAGATCTGGGACAAGGCTTCCGCGGATAGCGCGGGGCTGGCGGGCTATTACAACGCGCATAAGGGCAAGTATTGGTGGAATGCGAGCGCGGATGCGCTGCTGTTCACGTGTAACAGCGCCGGGACTGCGGAAGCGCTAAAGGCGCGGCTGATGGCGGGTTCGATCGGATCCTGGCGGATAGATGCCGACAGTATGGGAGCGGCTATCCAGGCGGACTCGGGCCGGTATGAGCTGGCACAGATCCCGGGAACGTCGTTCTCGGCGCCGGCGGCGGGGACGTTCACTGAGTTTACGGGCAATAAGGCGGACAATACGGTCAGTTTTGCGTATATCCTGACGGTTTATAATAGCCGCGAACCGCGCAGCTTTCATGATGCCCGCGGGTTTGTCATCAATGATTACCAGGGGTGGATGGAGGAACAATGGGTAGAGGGGCTTCGGAAACAGTACCCTGTGAAAGTGGATGAACAGGTGTTTAAAACACTGCTTTGACCACTTCTTCGATGACTTTGGCTTTCCCAAGCGTGTAATAGTGCAATACGGGCACGCCGGCCTTTTTCAGTTCGCGGCTCTGGCCGATCAGCCATTCCGTTCCGATGCGTTCCACTTCCGCGTCGTTCTTGCATTTCAGGATAGCGTTGGACAGGTCGGTGGGCAGGTCCACATGGAAGACCTTCGGCAGCATGGACAGCTGTTTCTTATTGGTGATAGGTTTGAGGCCCGGGATGACCGGGACATTAATGCCCTGTTTGCGGCAGGTGCGGACGAAGTCGAAATATTTCTGGTTGTCGAAGAACATCTGGGTGGTGATGTATTCGGCGCCGGCGTCGACTTTTGATTTCAGGTACATGAGGTCGGTATCGAGATTGGGGGCTTCGAAATGTTTTTCAGGGTAGCCCGCGACGCCGATGCAGAAGTTGGTTTTACCGCCGTTCTTGATATCTTCTTCGAGGTATACGCCCTGATTGAGGCAAACCACTTGTTTCAGGAGGTCGATCGCATAGCGGTGGCCGTCGGGTTCGGGCTCGAAGGAGCTTTCGTTCTTTGCCGCATCGCCGCGGAGGACCAGTACGTTGTCGACGCCCAGGAAATGAAGGTCGATCAGGGCATCTTCGGTTTCACGTTTGGCAAAGCCCCCGCAGATCAGGTGGGGTACGGCATCAACCTTATAGTGGTTCATAATGGCGGCGCAGATGCCTACCGTGCCGGGACGCTTGCGGACTTCGACCTTTTCAAAGGTCCCGTCGGTCTTCTTCTTGAACATCGTTTCGCTCCGGTGATAGGTCACGTTGATGAAAGCCGGCTTGAATTCCATCAGGGGGTCCAGGTGGTCGTAGATCGAGCTGATCGTCTTGCCTTTGAGGGGCGGGAGTATTTCGAAAGAGACAAGGGTCCCTTGTGCCTGCTGCAGATGCTCAATTACTTTCATAAAAGACCTATAATTTTATCCTCCGAGGCTTGCCGCGTGCTCGGCAGAGCCTAAATTTGCCGTGCAAAATTAACGAAAAGAATTGAGCATTATTATTCATTCTCAGGACCTGGTGAAGAGCTACCACAACCGGACGGTAGTCAATCGTGTATCCGTCAAGCTGGAGCAGGGAGAGATCGTGGGGCTGCTGGGGCCGAACGGGGCCGGTAAAACAACCACCTTCTACATGGTCGTAGGGCTCATCAAACCGGATGAGGGGAAAGTCTTCCTAAACGATATCGATATCACGCGTCAGCCCATGTACAAGCGGGCGCAGATGGGTATAGGCTATCTGCCGCAGGAAGCGTCGGTATTCCGGAAGCTGAGTGTGGAAGACAATCTTATGGCGGTGCTCGAAATGACGAAGTTGACGCGTGCGGAGCAAAAGTATAAGGTGGAGGCGTTGCTGGATGAGTTCCATCTCCATCATGTGCGGAAGAATAACGGCGACTCGCTGAGTGGCGGCGAGCGGCGGCGGACGGAGATCGCGCGGGCTCTGGCGGTCGACCCGAAGTTCATCCTGCTGGATGAGCCGTTCGCGGGAGTGGACCCGATCGCGGTGGAAGATATCCAGTCGGTCGTAGCCCGGCTCAAATTCAGGAATATCGGCATTCTGATCACCGATCACAATGTGAACGAGACGCTTTCCATCTGCGATCGCGCGTATTTGCTGATCGACGGGAAGATATTCAAGCATGGGACCGCGGAGGAACTGGCTATGGATGAGCAGGTGCGGCGGCTTTACCTGGGGAGGAATTTCGAGCTGAAGCGGAAGGATTATCTGCATGAGGAGGCACGGCAAAAGGAAATGAATGAATTTACGCGCACGCCGGTCCCGAGCCGCGAGGATATCGTGATTTCGGTCAAAAATGCGATCGAACAGCTGGAAAACATCAAGACCATGAGAAATGAACGGTCGCATAACGCTGTTATCACCCGCGATATCTTTAATCTGGATGCCACCGACCGGATCAATGACCGGGAAGAGCTTGGGCTGGATGATTTTGAGAAATTGATCCCTGAAATAAAATCTGCGGTGCTGAAATTTGCCCAAGGCAATCATAACCAGGAGCTTATGAAAATAGCTGAGCGGCCCACGCCCGATGAGAACGCTGCGCGTAATGACCTGAATGATATCTTGCTGCAGTTGGAAGCGGATGATTCTTAAGCCTTTACCCTAATGTGCAGGCAGGGGCTCATTTGTTTGAGTATGTCCCGCCGATTAGTTATTTTGCCGGGGATGAAGCTATTGAGTCCGGCCATATCGAGACTTGCGAGGTTGCGTCTCGGGCGTATAGAGGAGTGGATCAACAACCCTATTGAGATCCAGCGGGAGATTTTGCAGCATTTGGTAACCTCTGCTCAATATACTGAATTCGGACGCAAGCACGATTTTTCCAAAACTTTTTCTATCCGCGATTTCAAGCATGCCGTTCCGATCCAGGAATACGACGATCTGAAGCCGTATATCCAGCGCATCATGAACGGGGAGCAGAACGTTCTATGGAATACGCCGGTCAGCTGGTTTGCCAAGAGCAGCGGAACGACCAGCGACAAGAGCAAGTTCATCCCTGTGAGCGAGGAGAGTTTGCAGGACTGTCACTATAAAGGGGCGAAGGATGTGCTGACGATGTATTATGACTTCAACCCCGAATCGGATCTTTTGACGGGGAAGGGGTTGGTCATCGGCGGGTCGCATACGATCAGCGAGGTGAATGCGGATGTACACTATGGTGATCTGAGCGCGGTGCTTCTGCATAACTCGCCCTTCTGGGGTCATTGGATCAGGACGCCGGAGCTGAGCATTGCGCTGCTGGATGAGTGGGAGGATAAGATAGAGCGCCTGGCCATGAATACGATCCAGGAGAATGTCACGTCGATCTCGGGTGTTCCGACCTGGACGCTGGTACTGATCCGGCGCATCCTGGAGATCACGGGCAAGGGTACGCTGGCGGAGGTCTGGCCTTCGCTGGAGCTGTATATCCACGGCGGCGTGTCATTCACGCCTTACCACGAGCAATTCCGCAAACTGATCGGCAAGGATATCCACTACCTGGAGATGTATAATGCCAGCGAGGGATTTTTTGCGGCGCAGGGCAATCCGCATGATGACGGCATGCTGCTTTTCCTGGATCACGGCATCTTCATGGAGTTCATGCCGGTCGAAGAATACGGCAAGTCCAATCCCGAGACGATCGGGCTGAAGGATGTGGAGTTGGGACAGCAGTATGCGCTGGTGATCAATACTAACGGCGGTCTGTGGCGGTATTTGCTGGGAGATACCATCCAGTTCACTTCCCGCTTTCCTTTCCGCATAAGGGTCAGCGGACGGCTCAAGCATTTTATCAATGCGTTTGGTGAGGAGGTGATCGTGGACAATACGGATAAGGCGATTGCGGTTGCCGCGGAAAAGACGGACGCTATCGTGAATGACTATACTGCGGCGCCGGTATATTTTGGCGATACCGGTAACGGCGCGCATGAATGGCTGGTCGAATTCGAACGGGAACCTGCGGATATGGCGCTTTTTGCAAGCGAGCTCGACAAAGCGCTGCAGAGTGTTAACAGCGACTACGAAGCAAAGCGGCATAAGAATATTGCCTTAAGTCTGCCGATTCTGCATTCGCTTGAGAAGGGTGTTTTCACGGCATGGTTAAAAAGTAAGGGCAAACTTGGCGGCCAGCATAAGGTACCGCGGTTGTCGAATAACCGGAAATACATTGAGGAAATCCAGGCTATGCTGCCGGGTCAGTTCTCCCGTCCCGGGTCGCCGGCGAGTCCCGGGTCATCGGCGAGTCCCTCATCGCCAGCGCCAAAATGATGAGGCTTACGAGGGATGAGGTGTAGAAAAGATACAAGTAGGGGACATCTATAAAACAATAGAATATCACCAGGCTCAGCTTGAGCGATGCGAGCGGAATATTGTTTCGCCGGCGGCGGACGGCGGAAATGGTGAAGGCAATGGGAAGGGTGAAGCTGAAGAGGATTAAAAGCCCGTGGAGGATTGCGGTGCCATTGCGGCCGAAGAACCACGCCAGGCCCGGCGAGGTCAGGAATACGTCAGGGCTGTCCTTCCACACCCGGCTGGCGAAAGAGATATAATCATGCGGCAGATAGGCCAGCCGCGTAAACGTTACCCAGCCTACGGGGACGAGGAAAATCAACACAAAGCACCCGATGCCCGTGAGGGAAATGATCGAAAATTGTTTGGCCCTCTTTTCCAGGATCAGCCAGAGGAGATAGGCGGGGATCCAGCCAACCAGCGCATACCGGCTCAGCATGCACAGCGAGATCGCGATGCCGGTCAGCCAGGGTTTGCCGGATATCAGCGCCAGGGCGAGGAGGACATAATAGCCGATCACCACTCCTTCTTCCGACACGCTGACGATGCCCGGGGTATTGTCGGCGACAATCCACCAAAAAAGGAGAAAGGCCAGCACGCCGAGGAAGAACGAGGCCCGCGAGCGGTCGGGTCTGAAGAGAACGATGAAGGCGCCGAAGGCAAAGAGCAGGCCGGCAATGGCGATCCATCGCATATCGATCCCCATGGCGATAGCGGGGACATAAGGAAGCCACATGGCCGGGAGGTAAATGGGTTGAACGCCATGCCAGATAGCGGGAATAGGATCGTAGACATGGCTATGCTGTCCGGCCAGAAAGCGTTCGGCCATGACCTTTATAATGGGAAGCATGTCCGCGTTGGTGATGTCGATGGGCATTTCATCGAACCAGTAGAGGCACCAGGAATAAAGCGCGAGCGCTGTCAGGCCGATGAGGATGGCGGCGCGCTGGATGGCGGGGCTGCGCAAGGGGCGCGTGCTTAGCGTGGGGAGGCGGAGTTCAGGGAGGCGGAGGAGCATCGCCGCGATGGCAAGTCCGGAGAAAAGATAGAGGATGGAGAAAAAGGGCGCCCAGCCGTGGATCTTCAGGCACCACGTCGAGCTAAGCGTTTCCACCGCGAAGGCGATCAAAATCGGCTTGGAAAATTTATCCGATAGATTCATGGGTTGCAATGAACTACAAATAAATATATTTTTTCACCAACAACCGAATGAGTTTATATATTTGAAAGGGTTTTTCAGGAAATAATGCGGATTTTTGCGCCATGAAGATCAAAAGCTTACAGTTAAAGAATTTCAAACGGTTCACAGATTTGACATTGCAGGGGATACCTGAGGATGCGAAGCTGGTGCTTTTGATCGGGAATAATGGGAGTGGGAAGTCGTCGGTGTTTGATGCGTTTACTTATCTAGGCAATTTAAATCACAAAGGTAATAGCACCATCCATGTCCCCGATAGATCATATAATCCAAAAAAAAACCAAGAAATTACTGAAGAGATAATTGTAACTACCGAATATGGCCAAGAAAGCCGGATAGGGGGTGAGACCAAACGCACGGGCAAGCTTAAGGCTACAAGCTTCTATGGAAGAACAAGTTTTAGACAAATTCCTAGATTAACAAGAACATCCTTAGGGTCAAACTTTGACATAATATTAGACACTGACAGGCCACCTACCTTTATTGATCGGGATGAAAGGTTTGAAAATGATCTGGAGCATATTTATGGCAAGTTGTTAAGGGAATATTTTGTGAATAATGACCGGTCAAAGATTATTGAGGAAATTGTTGATCCTATCAATGCCTCCTTTGAGAGAATCTTTGGCAGCCAAAATGGAACTAAGCTCAGGCTAAAGGAGATTATTCCGCCATTAGAAGGAAAAGTGGCTCAGATCAATTTTGAAAAGGGCAATTCAACCTTTCACTACAATTATCTAAGCGCCGGAGAGAAGGAAGTCTTCAATATTCTTATTAACCTTATAGCGCGACGCGAATATTATCAAGATACTGTTTTCTTCTATGACGAAATCGATCTGCATCTGAATACTAAATTGCAGTACAGCTTCCTAAGGGAGATCACTGAATACTGGATTCCAGATAATTGCCAATTCTGGACAGCATCACATTCCTTAGGGTTTATAGAATATGCTACTGACTATGAAAAGGGTTGCATTCTAGATTTAGACGATCTGGATTTTGACAAATCGCAAATTATAACCCCAAAGTCTAAGAACAGTTTTGAGGTATTTGAAATAGCTGTTTCAAAAGCATTTATTGACAAAGCAGTTCAGGGAAGAAAAATTATCTTTTCGGAAAATACGAACACTCCCTCGTATAATGATTTGAACATCGAAAATACACTCTTTTTCGTAGCATTAGATAAGAATGATGTATTCTATAAAGCCAGAAATTACAAACAGTTCGGGATCATCGACAGAGATTATTTATCTGATCCGGAAGTAATTCAGATAAGAAAAGAATATCCTTTCTTATTCATCCTACCCTATTATTCGTTTGAAAACCTCCTTTACCATCCTGAAAATCTGGCAGAGTATTATGCCAAGGTAAAAACGTCTTTCCATAGTGGCGAGTATATCAGAAGATTAACTCAAATAAAGAATCAGGAAAGAGATTACATATCCGCCGGTGTTGTGCAAGCAAGAGGCGGGTATCCC
>Ga0206851_1130_pt1 | contig 20181 bp, 18 predicted proteins | sample Alteio_BWOrgCont_13_FD_152904 | JGI IMG/M metagenome (GOLD analysis project Ga0206851, IMG submission 152904) | Enriched cells from forest soil in Barre Woods Harvard Forest LTER site, Petersham, Massachusetts, United States -... | ecosystem: Environmental > Terrestrial > Soil > Temperate forest >... | reverse complement strand
TCCTTCAGAAGCGCAAGCGGGAGCTGGTGGCTTTGTTGCCGGAATGGCAGGGGGCGAAGGAGAGCGGGATCTTTGCGGATAATTTCTGGCTGGATTATTTTGTGGATTCGCTCCGGAAGGATAGCAGGGAGATTTTTGCGCGGGCAGGGAAGATCATCAGGGTAGGGGAGATGCAGGCGGATAATGGGTTACGCGGAACATTTAAAATAGAAGGGGAGAAAGCAAATATTGTAGTGCGGTTCACCCTGACACCGGAAACCCCCCCGAAGATCCAGGAATTTCGGATCTGGCTGGAGGAGAAATAGATATGTTAATGAGGGTAATATATTACAATAAATAGGGGCAGGTCGCCGTTTTTTGCTGAAAACCAAAAAACAGGGTATGAAAAAACTAATCCTCTCTCTGTCCGTTTTACTGTTGGTATCTACGGTCTCTACGCGGACCTTTGCACAAGGCCCGATGATCAGCGTTGATGTTATTATCGGCAACAGGCCCCCGGCCCCCAATGAGCTGAACCTGATGAGGGCTGAAGAAAACAAGCATCCCAACATCGCTAAAGCTATGCATGACCTCGAAGATGGCATCAAGCATCTGCATGATGCTCCGGATGATTTCGGCGGTCACAAGGCACAGGCTGAGGCTGACATGCACCAAGCCCTCGTCTCCCTGAGAAAGGCGCTGTATTTCCGCCTCTACCACTAAAATTATTCCGATCTTTGCCAAGGCCCTCGCATCCGCGGGGGCCTTGTTGCTTATGGTACGATTCAACAAAACGAGGATAGCGCCGACGCCCAGCGGATTTTTGCATTTGGGAAATGTGCTGTCTTTTGCTTTGACGGCGGGGCTGGCGCGGCGGTCGGGGGCATCGATCCTGCTCCGGATTGACGACCTTGACCGGGATCGGGTGAGCAGGGAATATGTGGAGGATATTTTTGACACGTTGAATTTTATGGAGATACCCCGGGATGAGGGGCCGCGAAATTTTTCGGAATTTGAGCGAAGCTGGTCGCAGTTGCATCGGTTGGGGATGTATCAAGAGGCCCTGGGTCGCTTGAGGGAGAGCGGGAAGGTCTTTGCGTGTGATTGCAGCCGGTCGAAGATCTTCCGGGAAAGTCCGGAAGGAGCATACCCGGGGACCTGCAGGGACAGGGGGTTGTCGTTGGATACGGAGGGGTGCAGCTGGCGGGTGAGGAGGAAGGAGGCGGGTCTGTCGGCGGAGATGACCGACTTCATCGTGCGGAAGAAAGATGGTTATCCGGCGTATCAGCTGACGTCGGTGATCGATGACCTGTATTTTGGAGTGGACCTGGTGGTGAGGGGAGATGATCTGCGGGCGTCAACAGCCGCGCAGCGGTGGCTGGCGGGGGAACTGGGGTTGGATGCGTTCCGGCGCATACATTTTTATCACCACCCGTTACTGATGGCAAATGGTGGTGAAAAGTTGTCGAAGTCCGCGGGGGCTACCTCCATACAGTATCTGCGCCGGCAGGGGACTAAGCCGCGCGAAATATATACGATGATCCTTCAACTTCTTGGATCGAACGCTTCTGCGGCGGATTGGGAGGACCTTTATCAATCGTCCTCATCCTCCCTGATCAACGATTCGCCGTCTTCGCCAACAGGCATCGGTCCGGCTACCGAAACGGGGTGATCACTCGCTTGCCAAACCACCTTCCCGCCGACCACCGTCATATCGATCGGCACATCCCTTAGCTTCGCCACATCCACCGTCGTCGGGTCCTCACCAAGCACAACCAGGTCGGCCAACTGCCCGGCCACGACCCTGCCCTTGCGGTTCTCCTCATGCGAGGTATAGGCCCCGCCGACGCAAAAGGCAGTGATCGCCTCTTCCACGGTTATGCGCTGGTTGGCGCCGATTACTACTCCATTCGGCGCAATACGCCGGACCGCTCCATCGATCCGCTTCATCGGCTCATACCTCGAAACCGAGTAATCGGAATGCATCGCCCAGATGATACCCATGTCGGTGGCGGTCCGTGTCGGCATGATCATCGCGAGGCGCTTTGCACCATACACCTGCAACTGGTTGCCCAGCTCGTTGGCATAGCTATGGAAGACGGGGATGATGCTGTCCCGTTTGAGGCGGTCGAGGATGCCCTGGTTGGTGATGCTGCAGTGTTCGATCCGGTTGCGGGTATCGGGATGATATTCGGCCTGCTGCGCGCGCTCATAGGCGGTGATCACCATGTCGATCTCCCGGTCGCCGTTGGAATGACAGGCGATCTGCAACCCCGCGTGATTGATCTTTGCTACGAGACTGTCGAGACCGGCCTGGCTACGCGCGGGCGGTATCCCATAATAGTCCTTTTTACCGGTGGCGGGGTTGATGGTATCATAAGGCTCATAAACCCAGCAGGTCTTGCCGCTAAAACTGTTGCCATGGAAGATCTTTATACCATCGATCCGGAGGAAGTCCCCATGCACGCGCGGGATCTCTCCCGACAACACCTTGTCGAGATAATCGACGCCGATGTACAAATTGAAACGCATCGGAAAGCCTTCCGCGACGAGCGTCTGGTACATCTTTACCTTGGCCGGCGTGGTCCAGCAGTCGCCAATGCTCGTGAGCCCGCTTGCCAGCATCGCCCGGAAACAACGGTGGTAGCCATCAAGTTCCTCTTCGGGTGTGGGGCGGGGCGGCTCGATCGACCGGTCGTGGGTCAGCAGCCGGCCTGCGGATTCCTTGATGATGCCATCGGGGTCGCCATTCGCATCGCGTTCGAGCGCGCCACCCGGCGGGTCTACCGAATTCCGGTCGATATGACTGATACGGAGCATGTAGGAGTTGGCTGCCTCCAAATGCCCGCTGGCGTGGCTGATGAGGATGGGATGCTCCGTCGAAGCCTGGTCGAGGTATTCGCGTGTCGGCTGATGACCGAGCCTGGCTTCATTGTAACGGCTGCCGCGGATAATCATCCCTTTCGGGGTAATAGCCGCCTTTCGCCGGAGCAGGTCGATAAGGCTGGCCATCGAGCTGACCGTGTCGAGCTCGAGCGACGCATAGGGTTTGTCCCAGGTATAGATGGGGAAGGGATGTTGATGGACGTCATTAAAACCCGGTACCACCGTCCGGCCGTGGAGGTCGATGACCTTGGTATTGGGGCCGATGTATGCCTTGATGGAAGTCTCGTCCCCGACTGCCTCTATAAGCGAGCCCGAGATGGCCACGGCTTGCGCCCGGTCGCCGGGTGCGCGGAGGGTGATGATATTGCCGTTGGTTAGAACAAGGTCCGCAGGGGCGGGGTTGGATCCGGGCCGCGCCAGCAGATTGAGTGGGATTGTCGGGCTGGATTGGATGGACGGCCAGCCGATGAGGACAGTGAGAAGACAGAATAACCAACCGCTGCGCATAAGATTAATTTTCGCAGAGATAGGACGGAAATGTTAGAGCAGTGTAAGGGGGAAGTAAGGAATGGGTGTGCCTTCGGCCCGTTTAGCCAATCACCAAAGCTCGCCGATGTTGACAAAGAGGCCGTTGGAACCTTGTGTCCCAAAACCATAGTCGATGTCTACGTTGGTCCGGGAGGTTTTATTGAGCTTGACGCGGAGGCCGGCGCCCCAGCCGGGCTGAAATTGCTGGAGCCGGTGGGAATCAAGGCCGGAGAACGACTCGGCGTTGGCAAAGACGACGGCGCCGAGGAAGCCGTCAGCGGTAAGCGGGAAGCGGTATTCAGTTTCAAAGTCGACCATTTCATCGCCGCGGAAACGGCCCTGGATATATCCCCTGCCGGTGCTGGAGTAGGTATCCCAGTTGGTGGAAGGCAGGTCGAGGTAGGGAGGCTTGCCTTTCAAAACAAGCCAGTCGTAATTCCAAAGGGCCAGGATATTGCGGGAGTCCTGCGGGAAATTAAAATACTTTCGGACATCGATGATAGTGGATTGCCAGTTGCTGTTGCTGCCCATGAACTGCAGGTTATCGCGATAGGTCAGGTTGGCATAGAACCCTCTGTAGGGATTGATGGAATTGTCGCGGGTATCGTAAAGGGCGTTGAGGGTAAAGCCAGTCGACAGGGTGGTGGATTGGGGGCCATACAACTCATAATCGTCCGGAATGGGCGCGCGGGTGTTATTGTAGGTGATATGGTAGCGCCAGTCAAGGATGTAGCCGCCGCCTGCAAAGAAGTTTGGGGTGATCTGGCGGTAAACGATCTCATAAAAGCGGATATAATTGTATGCCATCGAATCCACGTTACCGATCCAGGAGTTGGTACCGAGCCCAAAACTGGCCTGCGGATACTTCATGAAATGGATATCGCCTACGAAATTGTATTTGTTCCCTTTTGACCAGATATTGGTCTCGAGCGGAACGGAGAATTGCTTGTTTTCCGTATAGTTTGCGCTGGAGGTAATGGTGGATATCCTGGTGTTTGCGACATTGGTGTCGGTGCGAAAGGCGGCGTTGCCCGTAAAGGTAATGGCTGCGCGCGTGGTGAGGGTATAACCGACAGCGGGAAGGATGGACCAGGTCAGTTTCTGCACTTCCTTTACCACGGTATCAGTTTTTTTCTTCTTAAAGAGGAAGTGCAGTTTGTCAGTAATGTCTTTCTGCGGAACGGGGGGGCGGTGGTGGCGGTGAAGGCTGTCCTGTGCCCGGGCATTCTTGGCAACGGTGAGCGGAACGTTCTTTTGGACCTGGGCGCTGATCTGGCCGGCCGACAAAAGGAACAAAACTATTAGGACCGTGCGACCGCTGATCAAATCTTGGAGGGATTTAGAAAATAATTGGCAAATATCGGGGAAATGCGGTTACGGACAAAACGGATACGGACAAAATAGGCGAACAAGGCCTTACTATGCCGGGTCTTCATGCATAGGGCCTTGTCCTGTTGTTATTGATTAAGGGTTAGCGGTCAGCGATATCTTTTGGAACTACCCGGGTAACCGCCCAGCCGGTAGAGTGGGTAGTATTGAGCTTCACGGTTTGATCGGGATTTTCCAGCGTAATGTAATAGGAAACCTTACCGTTGGTATTCTCCTTGTGGAGGTCGGTAATCCAATAGTCTTTGTAGTGGTTTTTGATAACTGTCAAGAGCCTGGCGGGCAATTGATTGGAAAGGATGTTGCGGACAACGGGGCTCTTCTCGCGGTTGTTGGAGCCATCGGAGGCTTTCAGACAGCCAAAGCTGAGGATCAGGAGGAAGAAGAGGATGGTAGTTTTCATAAGAATAGTCGTTTTCTTAGGATTTACAGATTATGGCCTATTAACGCCGGATGGGGGTGATGCGTATGTCAGAGGAGGTATTTCCCTTAATTTCCTGCAAAAATCATGGTAAATGGGGATATATTTAGCACATGAAAAATCTACTTTTTCCCGCAATAATCCTGTTGATACCGGTCGCCGGCGTCCGGGCGCAGGGGATAGGCCAGGATCCGCTCGTGGCCACGGTCAGCGGCTCCGTTCAGGGAACGGTTGAGGCATCCGGGGTTCATTCCTTCAAAGGCATTCCTTATGCCGCGCCGCCGGTTGGAGACTTACGGTTCAGGGAGCCTCAGCCGGTTGTCGCCTGGCAGGGGGTCCGGAAGGCGCAGGCTTTTGGCCCGCGGGCGATGCAGCTTCCGATATACAGCGATATGAAATTCCGGTCGGACGGCGTGAGCGAGGATTGTCTGTATTTAAATGTGTGGGCGCCTGCGACGGGAAGCCGTTTGCCGGTGCTGGTCTACTTCTACGGCGGCGGTTTTTCCGCCGGGGATGGAAGCGAATACCGGTATGATGGGGAGAGCATGGCGAGACGCGGGATCGTAGCAGTGACGGTTAACTATCGGTTGGGGATATTCGGCTTCTTCGCGCATCCGGACCTGACAAAAGAATCACCGCATCACAGCTCCGGCAATTACGGGCTGCTGGATCAGCATGCCGCGCTGGAGTGGGTGCAGCAGAATATTGCCGCCTTTGGCGGTGATCCCGCGCGGGTAACGATTGCCGGGGAGTCGGCGGGGTCGATCTCGGTATGCGCGCAAATGGCATCGCCCCTGTCAAAAGGGTTGTTTGCCGGCGCCATCGGCGAGAGCGGCGGGTTGATGGGCAATATCATCCCGTTGGATACGGCCGAACAGACGGGTAAGGCCATTGCGGCCGACCTGGGTTACAAGTCGATAGCGGAACTGAGGGCCATGAGCGCGACGGATCTGTTGCAGGCGGTGAAGCGGGCGCGATTCCCGATCGTGATCGACGGCTATTTTCTTCCGCAGGCTCCGGCTGAGATCTATTCGCAGGGTGAGCAAATGAAAGTACCGTTGCTGGCCGGCTGGAATTCGGCTGAGGTCGGCTATGGAGGCGTAGTGGGGGCTTTGGCGCCGACGGTGGAAAATTTTGAAGCGGCGGTTGGCAAGCTGTATGGCGATAAGGCGGATGAGGTGCTGCAGCTGTATAAGGCGGCTACGCCCGAGGAAGTGAAACAGGCGGCGACGGATTTGGCAACGGATCGTTTTATTGCCTTCAGTACCTGGAAGTGGATCGACCGGGCGGCGGCCACCGGCGGGAAACCGGTATACCGTTATCTGTATGCGCATCCCCGGCCGCCGGCTGTCGGGGCTACGGGGAACCAGCCGCCGCCGATGGGGGCTGGTCATTCGTGGGAGATCGAATATGCGCTTGGGAATCTGCATACCAATAATGTATATGCATGGACGGCGGATGATGATAAGGTGTCTGCGACCATGCAGGCCTATTTTGCCAATTTTATCAAGACCGGCGATCCGAACGGGAAGGGTCTACCGACCTGGTCCCCGATGAAGACAGTTGGGTCGGAGATCATGGTGATCGATGTGCATACGCATGCGGAGAAGGAACCGCATCCGGAACGCTATCGCTGGATGGATCAGCAGGATTAAGGCAGCGGTTCGATAGGTAATTGTTCTTCCTTGATCTTCCCGTCGGCGACCGAGACGAAATAAGTATGGCTGTCGGGATCGGCGGCTACCGATTTGGTCAGCTTTTCATCCTGGAACAGGATACCGGCCCTGTCATCGCAGGCATAACCGGCGCGGAGATGTCCGATGAGGACTTCTTCCTGATAGAGCGGTTTGCGGCCAGGTTCACTGTGGTAATGCGGGCAATGACTGGTTGGGATAAAGCCCAGGCAATCGACGAGGGTCAGCTGTTTGGGTCTCGAGTCGGTGATGCCGCCGGTGAACCAGCAAAGGGAGCCCGCGCTGCCGCCCGCCATGACGATCCCTTTTTCGTATGCTTTCCGGAGGACGGTATCGATGCCCTGCGCTTTCCAGATTGCCATCATATTGAGGGTACTGCCGCCGCCGACGATAATGGCGTCCATGCTCATGATCGTTTCTTCAAACGTCGACTGGTCGGGGCGGGAGTTGATAAACGTTCGCAGCACGTAGGGGCGCATGGGTAAATCGGCGCAGGTTTCATACCAATGGATGATGTTGTTGGGATTGTCTGCGCTGGCCGTGGGGATAAAACAGATCCTCGGGTTCGGCTTATGGGTCAGGCCGATCACATATTTGATAAACGGGGTGCTGAAGTCACCGCCGGTGATAAAGATCGTTCTGGTCGGTTGTGCGTTCATGGTTATAGCGAGAAATAAGGTGATGAGCGATAAAATTATCTTTTTCATGGAAGAGCCCCGTTGATTTTGTCGCCTAAGTTATTAAATTCGTTTCCGCATGTCAAAAATAATCGTCGTTCTAGGCTGTCTGGTAGGTTTGCTCCCGGCACAGCTGATTGGGCAGGATTTGCCGATCAATCCTTCTTTGTTGCGACACGAGTGGCCGGCATCCTGGATCAGTTGTCCGGGGATCGGCGGGCGGGAATATGGGGTGTATCATTTCCGTAAATCGTTTGTCATCGATCACCGGCCCGAGCGTTTTATCGTGCATGTCAGCGCGGACAACCGGTACCGGTTATGGGTGAACGGTCATGTAGTGTGCAGTGGGCCGGCGCGGGGAGACCTGCAGCATTGGAATTTCGAGACCGTCGACCTCGCGCCTTTTCTGCAAGCGGGCTCTAATGTGATCGCGGCGTTGGTTTGGAATATGGGGGTATATGCACCGGCGGCGCAGATCTCCAATCAGACCGCGTTTCTCGTTCAGGGTGATGGAGAGGCGGAAAAGGTGGTAAACACGGGCAGGAGCTGGAAGGTGGTGCGTGACAGTGCTTTTAGCCCCTGTTCGACAGATATCGGTGCGAGGCTTCACGTGTATAAGGTCACCGGGCCCGGGGATTCCGTGCAGGCCGTCGCGTATCCCTGGGGTTGGGAGCAGCCGGGGTATGACGACCAGGGATGGTCATGGGCGGTCGGCGTGACGCGGCCCGCTCCCTGGGGCTCGGGGACGGACAATTTATGGACACTGGTCCCGCGGGGGATACCGCAGATGGAGGAGCGGTGGCAGCAGATACCCGGAAGCGGGCCGTTCAGTGTTCCGGCGCATACGACAAAGAGGTTGTTATTGGATCAAACCTATCTCACGGTTGCTTATCCGGAGCTGACGGTCAGCGGTGGAAAAGGAGCGACGATCCGGCTCAGCTATGCCGAGTCGCTGGTCGATAATAAGGGGAATAAAGGAAATCGCGGGGAGATCGAAGGGAAAGAGCTTAGGGGAGATTATGATGTCTTTGTTGCCGATGGCGGTTCACACCGGTTGTTCAGGCCGCTATGGGTTCGGACGTTCCGGTATCTGCAGTTGGATATTACGACCGGGGAAGATTCTTTGGTGATCGATGACCTGTATGGGATGTATACGGGTTATCCGTTCGAGCGGAAAGCAAGTTTTGCAAGCAGTGACACTTCATTGCGGGCCATCTGGGATGTAGGCTGGCGGACGGCGCGGCTGTGTGCCGGTGAAACCTATTTTGACTGTCCTTACTATGAGCAGCTGCAATATGAGGCGGACACGCGGATCCAGAGTTTGATCTCCTTGTATGTAACGGGGGATGACCGGTTGATGCGCAAGGCGCTGCTGGATTTCTACCATTCCCGGATACCCGAAGGGCTGACGCAGGGAAGGTATCCGTGCAACCGGTTTCAGGTGATCCCGCCCTTTTCGTTGTGGTGGATCGTGATGATCCATGACTATTGGATGCTGCGGAAGGATGATGGGTTTATCCGGCAGTTCTTGCCGGCGGTCAGGGGGGTGTTGGACTGGTATGAAGGGCATGTCGATACGACGATAGGGATGTTGGGACCGATGCCGTGGTGGGGTTTTGTGGATTGGGCGGATGCTTTTGGGGGCGGCCAGCCGCCGGGCGCTTCCGACGGGCATTCGGCGGTGATCAGTTTACAGTATGCGTATACGTTACGACAGGCAGCCGAGCTGTTCGGGTATTTCGGGGCACAGTATGGCTATGTGGCCGGGCGATGCCGGAAGCTCGCGGCGGATTTAGGTCGGGGAACTTATCGCGCGTGTTATGACCAGCGGCGGGGCGAAATGGCCAATACGCCGGAGAAGAGCAGCTACAGTCAACATGCCGGGATATTGGCGATACTGGCCGATGCGATTCCGGCCACAGACCGGCGGGCGGTGATGGAAAAAATTCTTTATGATAGTACGCTGACGCAGGCGACGTTCTATTTCCGGTTCTATTTGAATCAGGCGATGAAGGCGGCGGGATTGGGGGATCGATATTATTCGCAGCTGGGTCCGTGGCGGCAGATGCTGAAGATCGGGTTGACGACCTTTGCCGAGACGCCCGAGCCCACGCGGTCGGATTGTCATGCCTGGAGCGCCAGTCCGGAGTATGATTTCCTGGCGACCATTTGCGGGATCATGCCGGATGCGCCGGGGTTCAGCCGCGTGCTGATCCGGCCGGCGTTGGGGGAGCTGACGGAGGTGGAAGGTAGCATGCCGCATCCAAAGGGGCTGATCCGGGTGAGGCTTCGCAGGCGCGGGGCTGGGATTGAAGGGGAGGTTGAACTGCCTGGGGGGGTGACGGGGCGGTTCGTGTATGGCGGGAAGGAGGTGATGCTGCATGGAGGGAGACAGACGATCGGTGGGGGTGAAGCACAGGCAGGTGGCGAGCTGGTACGGGTGATCTTCGATACAGACATGGGGCCGGATTATGATGACGTAGGGGCGATCGCGCTGCTGCATGCCCTTGCGGACAGCGGCAAGGCGACGATCCTGGCGACGATGGCCAGCAATAAATATGAAGGTGTGGCGGCGGTGTTGAATGTATTCAATACCTATTTCCGGCGGCCGGGGATCCCGATCGGCGTTCCGAAAGGGAATGCCGTCAGTCAGCGGGACGGGCAGCATTGGACGGACAGTATTCTTGCACGTTATCCGCATTCGGTGACCCGAAACGACCAGGCAGAAGACGCGGTGACGTTGTATCGGAAGGTTTTAGCGCAGCAGCCGGATCACAGTGTGGTTATTATTACGGTGGGGTTTCTGACAAATCTGGCAGGCCTGCTGCAATCCGGACCGGATGGTTATTCGCCATTAAGCGGGGTCGGGCTGGTACGACGGAAAGTGCGGCAACTCGTATCGATGGCGGGAAAGTTTCCCGAGGGTTGGGAGTTCAATGTGATGAAAGACGCGGCGGCTTCGCAGGCGGTATTTGGCGGCTGGCCCACGCCGGTCCTGATGAGCGGATTCGAGATCGGGGTGAGGATCAAGTGCGGGCTGCCTCTCGTCGCCGATCCGACGATCCTTCATGATCCGGTGCAAGATGTATTCCGCATCAGTATCCCGCTGGCGGCAGAGGACAGCGCGGGGCGGAGCAGCTGGGATGAAACGGCGGTGCTGGTGGGAGTTTGCGGGTATGCGCCGTGGTATATGGTGAAACGGGGGCGGATGATGGTGAAAGCGGATGGGAGCGACAAGTGGGAGGATGATGGTGGGGGGCCGCAGGCGCATTTGGTGGAGGCGCGGCCGGTGGCGGACGTGCAGGCGGTGATCAACCGATTGATGATGCATCAGCCAATGGAATAACTATTTCAAGCGTAAAGCCCGTTCCCGGGCTGGCCTCTACTTTCGCCGTTCCATTTAAAAGACCCAGACGGCCTCTCATGTTTCTTAGTCCGATGCCTGGTGTTTTCGCTCCTTCCGCCTGCCCCTTGCCATTGTCGAAGATGAGCATTTTGAAATTATCCCCGGTCGTGCTCAATAGTATATATACAAATCCAGCTTCGGCATGCTTGATGATATTGGTATATTGTTCCTGTGCAGCCCTGTATATGGCCAGCCTTTGTTCATCGTCCAGCAATTCTTCCCGAAAACCGGTAGTATCCGTGATCACATAGATGCCCGCTCTTTTAAGCATATCGTCGGTGAGATGCATGATTTGCTCCTTTAATGGGATTGTTTCAAAGTCAGGGACAACCAACCCCTGGGCAATCTTCCTGTTCTCCTGAATGGCTTTTTCGATGTTGTTCAGGCTGGCGAGGAGTACTTCAGGAATATTCTCCGGTTCAGCCAGTGCAGCGGAAAGCATCAATTTGGTACCAGCCAGTATCTGGTTTACATTGTCGTGTAGTTCCTGCCCCAGATGGTTCCGTTCCTTTTCCTGGGTCTTTATTATAGCCCTGCCTATTTTCCTCTGCTCTTGTATCTTTTGGGTCATCATTTCCTGTTCCATTGTTTTTCTTTTTGTAATATCGGTTCCGATAGTCAGGTATTTAAAGGGCTTTCTTTTGTGGTCCATAAAAGGGATGATGGTAACATCCACCCAATAAAACGAACCGTCACTGGCTTTGTTCCGGAGTTCTCCTGCCCACGTCTTTCCCTGTGCGATCGTTGTCCAGAGATTTTCCATCGTAGCCTCCGTGTGATATCCGGAATTGACAATGCGGTGATCCGAGCCCAGCAGGTCCGCTGCTGAATATCCCGAAATCTTACAGAAATGGTCATTTACATAAGTGATAACTCCCTTCTCATCGGTGATAGATACGATGGAGGCCTGGTCAATAGCATTTTTATAATCCGCAATTTCTTTTTCCGCTATTTTCCGCTGGGTAATGTCCCGGGAAAAACAGGAGGCACCGCTCACTACATCTCCGTTAAAGATGGGATTGATGGAGATTTCCGACCAGTGGCCGCCAGGCAGATCGGCATATTCTATTACGGTAAAGCTTTCCCCGGCAAAAGCCCGCTCGTAATACTCATAGAACCGGCTCAACTGCTCGTGGCCGAATCCTTCCGGAAAGATACTGTTTCCGCTTTCAACGGTCTGGCCGGTCAAGGCCCTGATCATCCTGTCAAATGCATTATTGGAAATAATCAGCCTGAAGTTCCTGTCAACGCTCCATACCAGGTCATTGGTATTGTTGATCAGCGCATGTAAGTTATTCCGGCCAAACTCACGCTCCTGTTCCATCATCTTTTTTTCTTGCTCAGCCCTGCGCTTCTGGACCGATGCCACTATAGCAGCAGGCAACCTCGTCATCCTATCCTTAAGAATGTAATCGTCCGCGCCGGTTTTTATCATTTCAATGGCAAACTCGTCCGAGATGGTGCCGGTCACCATAATGAACGGGATATCCGGAAATCGTTGGCGGGCTATTGAAAGCGCTTCTTTTGAATCGAATTGCGGCAAGGAATGGTCGGACAGGATGATTTCGGGGGAAAATTCTTCAAGGGCCTTTATGTAGGCGTCTTTACCTGTCGCCAGTCTGAATTCGCAATTGAATTTCTCATTCAACTGCAACCGGCGCATGATCTCTTCTGCATCGTATACGCTGTCTTCCAATAACAGTATCTTCAGCTGATCTTTCATAGCATCTTCAAGGGCGACACGTTGGTTTTTCATTCGTCTTCAGCGGCAGCATGGATTTTCGGATTTAAAAACGGGACCTGCTGCAAGGTATTATCCAAATCTTGCATACGATGTCGATCCAAATCGGAAAAATAATGTCGGTGAAATTATGAATGGAAGATCAGATCAATTTATTGTCTAATGCATACCGTGTTAATTCCGCGTTCGTCCGCAGATTCATCTTGGTCAATATTCTGGCCCTGTGCGTACTAATGGTAGCACTGCTCAGGGAAAGTTTGTCGGCGATTTCGGATACCGACTTGCCGGAGGCGATCAACTTGAAGATCTCGAATTCGCGATTGGAAAGAGATTCATGGGGGGCCTTATCTGCTCCATCGTGACTGATATCGGTAGCGATTAGCTGAGCTACGGCGGGAGAGATATACTTGCGTCCCTGCAACACCTGGCGTATGGCTTTTGCCAGATCTTCCGTAGCCGCGTCTTTGTTGAGATAGCCCGCCGCGCCCGCTTTTAAGAGCCTCCGGGCGTACTGCTCTTCGGGATAGATGCTCATGATCAGCACCGGCAGTTTCGGATGCGTTACTCTGATCTGTTGCACGGCATCCAATCCACTTCTTCCCGGCATATCCAGGTCACAAATCACCACATCCCATTCTTGGGTGTTCGTTTTTGCAATCAGCGTTTCGCCATCCCCGACCTCTTCTATCGTTGCCAAAGGATATTCTTCCATCAGGAGCTGCTTTATCCCTTTCCGCACGATGGCATGATCATCTGCAATAAGAATACGCATGGTTTATTTTTGATAATTTATTCTTTTCCGTCGTGCGGAATGACCGCCATAACAGACGTGCCTTTCGCAGTTACGCTTCTAATCTCAAAATTGCCGCCCATCATCAGGCAACGCTCCTTCATCCCCAGAATGCCCAACGTTTGTTTTGCACCAATCTTTTCCTTTTCAAACCCCTGCCCGTTATCCTCTATGGTCAGGATCAGGTGCCCGTTGCGCTGTTCTAAACTCACGATAATCTTGGTGGCATTTGCATGCCGGCCGGCATTGGTCAGGGACTCCTGGAAAATGCGGAACAGGCCGTTCTTTACCGGATCGGTGATTTTTGGTTCTTCCGCAGGTTCAATAAGAACAGTCTTAATGCCCGACCCTTTTTCGAATTCCTTGAGTTGCCATTCTATAGCCGCAACCAACCCCAGGTTATGCAGTAAATTGGGACGCAATTCGGAAGAGATCCTTCGTACCGATCCTACCGCCGTATCCAGCAAATCGATGATCTCCCCGATCTTTTCGTGGACAGTCGCATCCGCACTGCTTAATTTTTTGTTCAGCCCAAGTATGTTCATCTTTAAGACGGTCAATTGTTGTCCCAATTCGTCGTGGATCTCTCTTGCAATATGCGACCGCTCTTCTTCCCGGATGTTCTGAAGATGATTCGTCAATTTTCTGATCTCCTCATAGGATCTGTTGAGCGTTTCCTCCGCCTTTCTTCTTTCCGTCACGTCGTGTACCAGCGATAAGATGGTTATAATGTTGGCGTGCTCATCTCTCAGGACAGAATTATGCCATTCGCAATAGATCACCGCTCCGGATTTGGTATAGTTTCGGTTAAGGCTCAGGTTCCTGTTGACGGTGCCTTGCATCAGCTCTTCATTGATCTTATCGACGGCTTTTTTATCTTCTTCATAGATGATCCGGAAATCGGGGTCATTCACATTTTTTAAAAGCGCTTCCGATGCCTTCCAGCCAAAGATCTCTTCGGCCCGGCCCGACCATCGTTTGATAGTAAGGTCTTTATCGAACTCTATTACCCCCAGCGGTGTATTTTCAACATGGTAGGTCAGTCGCTGATATGCCAGCTGGAGTTCATCTTCCGCAGACTTTCGCTGTGTAATATCCCGCATGCGCTCCTTGATCTCCAGCCGGAGTGCTCCGTTCGTCTCCCTCAGTTTGCGAATGGTCAAGGCCAGAATACCGTGTGCCCGCCGGAGGGATCTTGCCGCGTTTGTTTGCACGGCGACAAGCAGCACCACGAACAGCGATGATAGGGCGAAAATCAGAAAACGCGACAATTCTTCCAACGTTATGGTCCCGGAAAGGTTGGGGCGCACGAAATAATTGGCGAATGCGAGAAGCGAAAGCAGCATGGCGAGGAAACCGGGCCCGGTGCCGCCGTACCTTGCGCTGAACATAATGGCGCAAAGGAATAACGAAACAGGTGCGTCTACCAGGTTGTATGCAACCATCAGCGCGACCGTGACCGACATGACGGCCGCCAGGTAACTCATGCCTGGCCACATGGGTGGTGGTTCTTTCTTTACCTGCAATAGTTCGGTAATCTTCTTCGTCTCTCCCCCTGCCTGTACCAGCGCCGGGCTTTCGATGAGTTCCCATTTTCCCTGCCGTCTGCTTATGGCAAACTGGTGAGCTTGAATGATGTCCAGGACTTCCGTCCCGCTGAATTTTGAGAGTGGATAGGGGCACAAAATGATTGCAGGCTGTCCTGGGATGAGCTCGTGAAGGCATTTTTCATAAGTATAAAATTCGTTCCAGTATTCTTGCCCAAACCAGGAGCTATCTCCAGCAGCTCGTATTCCATCGAATCCGCGGGCCAGCGCGTCGGCGATCTTTTCCTTCCATGTATTCAAGAGCCTTTCCCAATTGAAGTTGTCTCCCTTGAGGTAAAAGTCCGCCTCTGTTACGATCTCGAGACGGCCGTTTTCAAGAAGCCTACGAACATCAGGTACCGCCTGTTCCAGCGCAGCCACGGCTTCTTCCGTAGTGGCCAGGTAGGGATTGGAGATCACCCATAGGTTTAGCTCATTGCTTTCCAACCCTGCCTTGAGGTAGGGAACCAGCACATCCAGCAGGTCCTGTTGTGTTTCGTAGAAAACACAAAAATGCGATCCCCAGGGTATGTCTCCCAGGACATCGATCCCACTTTTTCTCGGTTTTGACGCCGGTTGCGGTTGAACATGTGCGGACATATAGTTGGTTTCTGCAGACTAAACGTGCCTTCTTGTCTCAGGTTGCAGCTAATCAGGAGCTGGAAGATAGCGGGTTATTGGTGCTCTTATCGTCCAATGTAAATGTAAAGAATTGTAATATACTAAGCGGAAGCTTCGATCCTGGGGCGGGAAATAGCTGATTTCCATAGATTTAATGCGCAGGTCGACCTGGATCTTTTCGCGCGGGAAAACTCCGTCGCTGATAAGAGGTTTTCGACGAAGGCCCGGCGTTCCTGCTCCGGCCTTTTTCCATCCCTTTTTCTATGCCGATTTCGATTCCCTTTTCCCTTCTCACCATCTGCATATATTCATCGATACCCATAATATGCAATTTATCTTGTGACTGGATTTGCTCCATAAAAGTGTTGAGCCGGGACCGTCAAGGTCTGGCCTAAATGTTTGGGCTACCCAATAGCGTTGGCGGTAGCGGGCAGACACCTGATTTCCAAATGCTTATTTTCGCAGGTCGACCTACATTATTTCGCGCGCGAATATTTTCTTGTTTTGCCGGATGAAGACGAAAGGCAGGCCGCCCAAGGCCATAAAACAAGAAAAATCCATCACCTTCTTTGTGACGAATGCGCAATACGCCATTATTCTGGAGAAGGCGGCGCAGGCAAAAGTCAATATTTCCGATTACATGCGGCAGATGGCGGTCAACGGGTATGTCAAGATCCGTTGGACAGAGGAAGATGTGGCTTCATTGAAGCAGCTCGTGGCATTTTCTAAAGACCTCGACGGGTTAGTTAGTATTGCCGGGCAAGAGGGAGTGTTGAGCGCGATGCTGTTGTTTGGCAAATACCGGGATAAGATTGATAAGGCCATTAAACAATTAAAACATGATAGGTAAGGTATTTGAAGGGGGCGTCAGCTTTCGCGAAGCGTGCAAATATGTATCGGAGGACCTTGAGCGGGCCGTGGTATTGAAGACAGAAGGAGTTCGGCAACGGGATTACAAGCAGATGGCGGAGGACTTCGAGATGCAGCATCAATTGAGACCCGAAAAGGAAAAGCCGGTTTTTCATGCAGTACTGAGCTTTCCGGCCGGGGAACAGCCGGAGGACAAAAAATTAGTACAGCTGGCTCAGGAATTTTTGGAAGGCACCGGGATGACGGATACTCAGTCAGCCATTATCAAGCATGTCGACACTTCCCACGTTCACGTGCATGTCCTTGCCAACCGGGTCAGCAACAGCGGTCAGCTCATTGGAGGAGGTATGAACATCGAGCGCGGGATAAAGGTGGCAGAGGAGCTAACGAGGAAGTACAATCTGCACCATGAGGAAAAGAAGAACCTGGAATTGACCAACCGCGAAGCGATGAATCCCGTGGATGTCAAACGTTACCGCCTCTATGAGGCGATCCGGGATGAGCTCCCCGTTTGCCAGCAACTGGAAGACCTGGAAAAAAGGTTGCTTGCACGGGGGATCACTACGCGGTACAGGCTGGATCCCGCCAGCGGAGCCAGGGTAGGGATCAGCTTCCGGATCGAGAACCATGCGTTCAAAGGCAGCCGGGTGGATAAGGAGTTTTCTATCCGGGGCTTGGAACGAAAGCTGGCGCAGCAACGGGTGCTGGAGCAGGAGCAAAAACCGGAACAGGAACGGAAGCTGACGGAAGAGCAACGGCCTGAGATTGTCCAGGAATTGCGGCAAGGCCGCCGATTGCGGATGAGGATGTAACAAATGTTTTGATGAATTGATAATTTATAATTAACAATTAAACTTAAATTTTATGACTGAGAAGTTAAAAATGGTTGAAGAAGAAAATTTTTCAATAAACGATGAGGTCTTAAAGGCGCTCACGGGTAAGGTGGCGGAATCGGGGTCTGCCGTAAAGGAGAATACCGAGCAGCTTAAGAAGGTGCAGGAGATGATTTCCTGCCTGCCTGCTGTCGAAAAGCGATTAGGGTCCTTGGAAGACAGGGTCTTCAAAATGGAGCTGAGTACCGGGAAAAGCGGCAATGATTTGAAGGAAGCTTTTGACAAACAGGGGGAGAAGATAGATAAACTTGCGACGGCTGTCTCGATTCCAGTGGGGGAAATCAGGACTTTACGCCAGGATTTGGCCAATCATGGAAGGATGTTTGAAAAGCCGTTGCATAAGGAGGTGCATTACCGGCACTTTCTCGGCTGGCCCATCGTCGTGGTCATATTGGCTGTGGTGGGTGCCGTCTTTATGTTTGGGCTTTGGCAGGACACCAGCAATCAGCTATCCGCTAAGGAGGAAAATGATATCAAATACAGGTACCTGAAATTGGGCGGTGAGACAGCCATTCAGAAACGAGTGGATTCCGCTGATCAGGCCTGGCTCGCGGATCCGGAGCAGTTTAAAAAAACAGTAGAGGGGGATGAGCAGCTATTGTGGGAGAACACAACCAATTATCTGCGGAAAGAGCGGCTGGATAGCGAAACCAGAGAATTGAGAAAGCCCACACGACGGCAGTAAGCTTCAGGAATCGGGGGAGCTCAGTCTTTTTTTTATGGCTTCGAGCTCCCCTATTTTCTTATCGGCCTTTTTGGCAATCGATCTGAATCCGGCGTCCCGAAAGGCGCTTGCCAGGTTGGTCAGCGTTACGATGAGCTGATCACACTCACCCGGCGTATTGCATTTATACAAGCTTTTGTTCCTATGATCATTGAGCTCATCGACGACGGAGCTCGCGGATTTTCCGCTGATGGCATGAAACAGATTGGCGATCTCCCGAAATTTAGCAGGTTTGCTAAAGTCGATCCGTTCGATGCTTTCGGGTTCGGCCAGCAGGTCGAAGAAGATGAAGAGCTGCTTCTTGGAGAAGACCCCTTTCTCCTTTCCCTGGGCTCCTTCGCGGAGGGTGGGCTGCAGAATGATCCGGGAGTTGTTTTGGTTGCTGGTATGGTTGTAGGTATTCTGCACATTGGTGCGACGATCGTTGTACTCATTGGTATGATTATCATGATATTCGGTGCTGCTACGGTTGTCGTTGTATTGGATGTTGATCCGGTTATCGTTGTATTGAATGTTCGTCCGGTTGTCGTTATATTGGATAATGACGGGTTGTTCCGGGCGGGCGGCCCGACCGCTTAAAAAGTCGGGGGCGCTGATCTGCTGTACAGCCTCGTCCAGGGCAGTCTCGAAATGGGCGTCTGCCGCAATGAGAAATTGCTGGAGGATATCGGGTCTTTCGTAGATGAGGTGGCGGTTGATGGCGGCATATCCCCCGACCGGTGCGTGGCCACTGGTGAAGGAAGAGTAGATAAGAGAGGTGAATCGGGCGACGAAGTGCTTCGGGGGGTAGGTGGTGCGATATTGCAGGATATAGGACTGGATGATGGATATGTCTCCCGAATGAATTTTTTCATTGTTCTTTTTGAAAAGTTGGTATAGGCGGTAATGACCGATGAGCCGGTTGCGAACACCCTGGTTGTACCAGCTGGACCATTCGAGAAAGCGGCAGGGGAGAAGGGTGGTCCAGCCATTGAGGCGGTCGCGCATGCGATAATCGGGTTGGGGCTTTGAACTGGGTGGTAGGGCATCCTGGCTCATGAGGATCAGCGTTTAGACGATAATGATAGGAAATGTGACTGCAGTGAGGCTGCAGGGAAGGGCCGCGCACGCGCAAATAATCTAACGAATAATTTAACTGTTTATTGGATCAAAAATAGGATGGTGTTTGGACCCGGAAATTGACCGCGCTCCTTACCAATAATTTTCTAAAAAGACCACCGTGAAAACACCTGTTTTTGAATGGCTAAGTGTTTCTTTGGAGCTTTCGGTTCCCAAATTGTGTCTGCCATGCACAGTTATAGTCAAAAACTTCGCGGTTATTGCCTACACGACACACTTATAAACTCTAGGAAAAAACTTTTATCGACCTCTTGGAATTAACAAATAGATTTATTTACTTCGTCATTGCCATTAACTAAATCCTCCTCTCTCCAAACATTCGCACTGTCAGGTCGCACGAATTAAAAACAATTCAACACCAAACCTACCAGCTACCATGAAACGCGGCCGCCAGCGGGTGCACGACATGCTGCACGCCCATTTTCGCTGACCTTCCTTCGAATCTTCTTTGCAAGTGTAAACCTTGTATCTTCATTTATAAGTTGCAAAAAATGGAAGCCGTTACTCTAAATACGACTATAATTAACAACAAAGGGTATCCGCTATTTCTGGCTCTTTATTTCTTTGGGACTGCCGGAATATTATTTGGACTGGCTGTGGCTGTTCGAGCCATTTGGTTATTCTTTATCCTTTGGCCGATATCGATGTTCATTCCATTTGTTTTTCAAAATCAATTTCGAAGAAGGTTCTCAAAAAATGCGGTCCTGAAGTTCGACAATGAGCAAGTAATTGTCGATCTTGGTGACCTTCGCACTGGATGTGTCCTTTTACACAGTGAGTTCAAATACAAGGATGTAAAATATATCAAGGCGGCCAACTCAGCAAAAGACGATAGCTCCTCTGTGAAACTTATCTTTAAA
>Ga0206851_1135_pt1 | contig 20193 bp, 9 predicted proteins | sample Alteio_BWOrgCont_13_FD_152904 | JGI IMG/M metagenome (GOLD analysis project Ga0206851, IMG submission 152904) | Enriched cells from forest soil in Barre Woods Harvard Forest LTER site, Petersham, Massachusetts, United States -... | ecosystem: Environmental > Terrestrial > Soil > Temperate forest > O... | reverse complement strand
GTTGCAGGCATCTATACAATTACCCCATCGGAGATGAGTCCGTTTTCAACGGGCCAATCTATCCTGCTTGAAGATCTCACGACCGGGATTATGCATGACTTAACCGGAGGCCAAAGTTTTACCGTATCATTGCCGGTTCTGCCGTTAAACAGTCCTGCTCCATTTAGGCTACATTTTATAAACAGCTTTCAAATCACGACGGGCCTGGCCCCGATTCTGACCAGCGGTGCATTGACCTTGTGTGTAGCAAACAATTCAGTTATCGGTGGATCATCCACAGAGGACGTATTTAACGCCACCCTTACCATTTATAATTTACAAGGAAAAGCAATCCGAATGCTTACGGGCCATGAACAGCATGTGTATGAATTGTCACTATCGGAGATCCCTGCCGGGATGTTTCTGGTCAGGCTTGAGAGCGGAAGCAACAATCTTTCAAGGAAGATAATCAAACCATTGTCTAACTAATTTCAAAAAAGGAAGCAATCGCATGAACGTTGATTAGAAATCAGCAGGGCTTTGAATGGAATTATTTTGAGAAACCACTCCTCTTTTATTAAAACACTTAAGCCATGAATAAAAAAAAAGCGCTTCTCGCTTTCGCTTACCTGCTGACACTGTTTTCATGCCTGTCCTTTAGTTCCATTACTGACAAGCCCCCACTCCCAAACCGCATTGAGCCGCATGAAGACATTCTGACGGGTCCGGCGGTATGTGCTCTCCTTGTATTTCAGGGAGTGTCTATAAACAATACAACCTATCTGAACTGGGAAGTAAGTACGAAGGCCTCAAACTACTATTTCATGCTCCTGAAATCTGAAACAAGTGCAGATTTCAAAATACTATCAATTCAGCGAGGATATCCCTGCTTACCTGCATCGGGCCTGATGTATTCTTTTGCGGATTCAGCAAGTTGCAACAATGCGGTAAGCTACTACAAACTTCTTGCTTTCCCGGCCGAATGTTTGAATCGTCAACGAAACCTCTTGTCAGTCCATTGCGATGTGCATGCTCAGATCATCAAAGTTGAACGCAACAAAGTTGATGTGAAGTATGATCTGGTTGATCGTATCCCGCTGTCGTCACACACTGAAACATACAATGCGAGACTTCGGGTGATGAACCCAAACCAAGAAAACCACTGAAAAGTATGCCCCTGCCACAGCGCTGGTCTGTCTCCACCCCGCCTCCAGTATTCTTGACACTTGCGAACGAAGCGCATCATGCTCCTGACCTTACCCGGGCTTAATTGTATTGTTTAGCAATACGAAATCAGGTGTAGAGGATAATTCCTCCAACATGGAGTAAAAAAAACCGTGAAACTAATCCATGCAATACCACGTAGAAAAGAAATACCCCAACTACGTGTTCCCTCGTGACCTTCTGTATCCAATAAACCAATAAAAATTACCAAATTTTTAGGGTGAATGGATTGCACGAAATGACAATACTTGTGCGCTGCTCATTAAAACAGGAAAACGAATCACAGCAGTACCAGGGGCATATTGTTCTTTGGGGCAACTCAATAAAAATTCAGCAGACTCTTTAAATAGGGGCAGGGTTGTATACATAAATGCAGTACCGTTAAAAACAATACGCCGGTGCGGCATCTGACGCCGAGTTGGTATTGATAAAACTCAGCCTCATTATCACCAATGCATATCGAACATAAATTTGACCTGACAACTCATAATGATTAGATTTGTAGCACTCATGGCTTATCCGCTATCTTTATCATCCCTCCTGCTTTTGCAGGAAATAAATCAAGCGGATAAATTCAACAGTTGTTATTAAGGGCATCTCTAACAACCCCTTCCAAACATTCCCTCACCTTGGGAGAGGGTCAGGGAGAGGTCAAAAAAGCGGGGTTATTAGAGATGCCCTTAATTTAAAAGCATGCTGTTAGTCACTCCTTATTGAGTTGAATCCGGCTTTCTCTGTGGAGGAGCTTGCAGGCTGGTATCTGACCACACGAACAGACAGTGCCCCGAAAAACCAGACTCCCTTATGCAGGCTGGTGTTAGGTCAGGCGGGCCGTGGTTAAACAAAATGCTATTGTTATGACTCAGTATAGGGTATTACATCTCGAAGAATCAGTTATCGACGCAGCCCGGGTTCAGCTCGCACTTCAAAAAGAAGGTTTGAATTTCGAGTATTTCCTGACCGATACCGACGATGGGTTTAAAAATGAAATGGAGGCGTTTAAACCCCATGTAATACTTTGCGATTACTGCCAGCCAGATTTTGGTTCCTTTAAGGTTTTGAATTATTTTATGCAATCGAACATTGAGATTGCATTTATCATCGTCACGGATCGTGATTCTGAAGAATTTGCGGCAGAAATGATGAGAATGGGAGTTGATGATTATATCCTGAAGAAAGACCTAAACAGGCTGCCGGGTGCGATACTAAATTCTTGCGCAAAAAAGGAGAAATACTGGCAGCAAAAACAGGCGGAAGTAAGATTGGCCCAGCGCGAAGCCCTGCTGAACAAATCACAAAAACTTGCCCACATAGGGAGCTGGGAACTGGATTTGATTACCCAGAAAGGCATTTGGTCAGATGAATTGTACAACATTTTGGGTCTGCAAAACGGACAAATCCAAGCCACCCGGGAACAATTCCTGACATTCGTCCATCCCCAGGACATTGTGTGTGTCAGACAAAATCTGGATTTGGCAAGACGCGAACAATGCAGTATTTCCTTGCATTTTCGGATTATCCGTAAGGACGGCGCTATCCGGCATGTCTATTATGAAAACAATTTTGAATTCGACTCAAACAACAAGCCAAACCGGATCAATGGCATCGTTCAAGATATAACAGCAAACGTACTCGCCAACAAACAGAAAGAATTTGATCAAAAAAACCTCTACGCCCTGATCAATAACACCACAGATTTCATGTGGAGCGTAGACCGGAATTTCAGGTTGATCACATCAAATCAGGCCTTCAAAATGATGGTCAGGGTGGTTTTTGGCGAAGTAGTTGAAGATGGAAAGAGTATGGTATTCAGAGGTTTTCAGAAAGATCTCCTGGAGCGTTTCAAAGGCTATTATGTGAGGGCTATCGCGGGAGAGGAGTTTACTGAAATCGAATATCATGACTCAAATTGGGCAGAAATTTCATTTTCTCCTATTTTCGGTGAAGGTGAAATCGTTGGTGCGGCCTGTTACTCGAGAGACATTACTAAATTAAAAAAGGCCGAGCTCGACTCGCTCCGAAAGAACAAACACCTCCGCAATCTCACCACACATCTGAACCGGGTCAGGGAAGACGAACGGACGACAATCTCGCGCGAAATACACGATGAGCTGGGCCAACAGCTCACCGCTCTGAAGATGGACATTGACTGGATCCTTCATAAACAAACAAACCCGGACGAAATGGTCGTGGACCGGTTGAAAGAGATGCTGAAAATGAGCGATGGGGTCATCAACACCATCCGAAGGATATCCGCTGACCTCCGGCCAGCAATGTTAGATGATTTAGGCCTTATCGCAGCGCTGGAATGGAAATGCACCGATTTTGAAAAAAAAGCAAATATCCCCTGCAAGTTCACTTCAAGTGTCAGGGAAAGAAGGTTCGAAAGCAATTTCGGCATCATCACCTTCAGAATCCTTCAAGAAACACTGACCAATATCAGCAGGCATGCCAATGCCAATAACGTAAGTGTTTCGGTGAGTGAAACAGAAAAAGAGCTTCTGCTGGAGATAACCGACAACGGGAAAGGAATAAGCGACGAAAATCTGGGCAACGGAAAAAGTCTGGGTATCTTAGGTATGAAGGAAAGGGCGTCCATGATTGGGGGAGAACTTATTATCAAAGGGAAACAAGGACAGGGTACAACAACCAACGTAATATTACCGTTCGAATATGAATATACTAATAGCTGATGATCATGAATTGGTGCGTGGCGGGCTTTCGAGGATCGTTTCTGAGGTATTCCCGCTCGCCAAAATCCATGAAGCGCCCAATGGACTTGTTGCCGAAAAAATGTTGCGGGCAGAAAATTGGGATCTGCTCATTATGGATATGTCTATGCCCGGAAAAACCGGGCTGGAGGTATTAAAACAAGTAAGGGCGGAATCTGACAAGACACCGATATTGATAATCAGTATACATCCCGAAGATCAATATGCCATTCGGGTTCTAAAAGCAGGAGGAAACGGGTATATCACCAAAGCGTGTCCCCGGGCCGACTTCATCAATGCGGTCCATACAATCCTGCGGGGCAAAAAATACATTTCTGCCGAAACCACAGAGAAACTGGCCTCTTTAGTTTCGGTCGATGGGAGACTGGAACAGCACGAAGCGATTTCTGACAGGGAACTGGAAGTGATGAAACTTATCGCTTCAGGCAAAACAGTTAGTGAGATCGCCTCAATCCTATCGTTGAGTGTAGCTACAATCAGCACCTACCGGCATCGCCTGCTTGAAAAGATGAAGCTCAAGAACAATGCAGAACTAACGCTCTATGTCATCAACAATAAGCTCGTGTGAAACCAGAAACAAAACAGAAAAACTGAAAGAATGTACGGATGCTGCAGGTTTTTTGTTCATTCTGATGATGCAGGCTTCTTTAAGTCGGAGTAACCATTCTTCATCCTCTTTATCCTCTAAAAAAGAGCATTTCTCTTCCCTTTTCTTGCAAAAATTTGAATGTCTGATTTAAACCGTTGCTGCGCCCAACCTACACAGCGTAATGTTAAACCCAAAATGAACGGTATAAACGTAGTGCACTACTGTTCGGTGCGTTTGGATTTTGTGCAGTCCCGATATTCATCGGGATGGGTTATCCCTGCCTGCCGTCGCGCAAGCCTCTATGCTACGGCAGGCAGGCCGCTGCTCCTGATAGCTGGCGGCCCTTTCAAAGCGTTAGCCATCTTCAACTGAGAAATGCGGGATAAACAACAAAAAAGCGGGATTACCCCGCTTTCTTGCCAATCGACACTGAACAGCATTTGCCGTTTAGAGTACGTATGAATGCAGGATGGGCCCAACCTGTATTTCGCCCTTGCTAACGGTGCGCATCACCCTGCCGTAGTAAAGTGTACCCGATGAGAGCCCCTCGATAGTTACCCTTGCCTTGTTACTCTTCATGGCCGATTTAAAATTGATGCCATCGGTACTCAGCTGATAATCATGACCGGCTTGACGTGGAGCCGCTTTTACGGCCATCAGCAGGTCGCCGGAGAGTTTGCCGGGTTTCATGATAAACTCGGGTTTGGGGTATGAAGCGTCTTGTTTTACCTCCATGCCGGCAAGACGAACTGTTTCAACGGCGGTTTCGGCAACCATGTTTGCAAGATCTTCTACATAGCTGCCCAGCAGCTTCAACCCCAGCATGAGCGCTTTTTTGGCGTTTTTCAAATGTTCGGTGGCAGCCCCAGGGTTCTTCTTGGCTGCTGCCACAGCCGCCAGGACATCGTTCAGGAGTTTGCTGATCGTGGCCAGGGTAGGAGTGGGCGTTGCAAAAGTTGTTGCAGCGTTTGTCATACACGTTAGATAGTGTTGAGCATCGCTTGCAATCTGTAGCGGACTTTTGCCATACAACTTGAGTACGACTACTACCCGTTTGGCTTTTTCTTTGAGTGCGAGTAAAATAATGGCTGCGAATGACATAATTGGCTTTTTCATGGTGTTTTTGTTTTTTGAAATAGGTTTGTAACTGATTCTTCTTTCCCAGACTACAGTTGATTGAGCCTGGTATGCTACTCTTTTTCAAGAGTTTATGCTTCATGCGGTGCCGTTCATTGGGGGTATGATGCTAAAAAGAGTGCGTTTCTGGCTGATCAGTGTAGCAATCGGGCTGATTGCTACAGAGATCAGCCCGATTGTTATAACAACACGGCCGATTGCTATAGAGATCAGCCCTGTTGCTATAACAACAGCGCCAATTGCTATAGCAATCAGCCCGATTGTTATAACAACAGTGCCAATTGCTATAGTGATCAGCCCGATTGCTACAACAACTGGCTGATTGCTATAGCAATCAGCCCTGTTGCTATAGCAAGAGCGCCGATAGCTATAGAGATCAGCCCGATTGCTATAACAATCGGGCTGATCTCTATAGCTATCGGCCAGATCTCTATAGCAATCAGCCAGAATCCGACTCTGATCGCGCTTTTCCGGAAAATATCCGCCCTGCCTATGGTTCGTGATGGCAGGCTGTGGATCGCCGGTAGTTATCTCTTTTTCAATGAACGATTGTATGCTATGCAAAAGGTGCTTTATCGCATCTATATAGGGTTCACTCAAAACCAGAGCCACGGCAGGAGGGCTCTCATCAGGCGGGTATGATTTTACGTGAACCGATGCCAGACTACTGCAATTGGTCTATCTTTACCCTCCGATTAAACCTTTCGGGCTTTAGCCGATCCTATTTCGCTCCAACAAACAGCGTTCAGGACATCTGGATTTGATAGCAGGAACAGTACCAGGTAAATAAACAGTTTTATACATAAAGCGTATTAAGTACAACAAACCAACATCATGAAAAAAATCTACTTATTCCTTTTAAGTATCGCGTTATCAATCGGGGCTTTTAGCCAGTGTACGGTAACGGTCACTTCGCTCAGTCCTGCCTGTCATGGTATATGCGACGGGGTTGCAAAAGCTACTCCGGCGGGAAGTACCGGCCCGTATACCTATTCCTGGTCGACCAGCCCTGTACAGACCACGCAAACGGCAACCGGTCTTTGTGCCGGAACGTATAGCGTAAAGGTTACCAATGCTACGGGCTGTAACACCACCCAAATGGTAACCCTTACCCAACCCGTACAACTGGCGCTTACCATTGCCCGGGCTGATGCAAAATGTAACGGAGGCACCGCCAAAGCTACGGCAACGGTTACCGGCGGAACCACTCCTTATACCTATTCCTGGTCGACTACCCCAACTCAAACCACCCGTATAGCCTCCAATTTAACCCCAGGTACCTATACCCTAACTGTTACCGATAAAAAGGGTTGTATCACCACCCAAACCGTTACCATCATCCAGCCCGCGGCATTGGTACCGGTTTCCAGCTCAACCAACACTGCCTGTGGCGCTTCAACCGGTACTGCATCGGTTGCCGTAACAGGTGGAACAGGGGCATATAGCTATTCGTGGGCAACTACGCCTGCACGTACCACGGCATCAATCACCGGTTTGCCTTCGGGTTCGTATTCGGTGAGTGTGACCGATTCGAACGGTTGTGTTGCATCCACGGTTGCCACAGTAGGTAATGCCGGAGGTCTTGACGGGGCTACCACCCAAACCAATGTAAGCTGTAACGGGGGGGCGAATGCATCGGCCACCATTACAGCCTCTGGAGGAACGCCTTCATACAGTTATTCCTGGTCAACCTTTCCGGCTCAGACAACCGCTACCATCAGCGGTTTGCCAGCCGGTACGTATTATGTATCTGTAAAAGACGGGGCCGGTTGTACATTCATTTCAACCGTAATCATTACCCAGCCGGTTGTTCTGGCCACCACCACTACGCATGTTAACGTAGCCTGTAAGGGAAGTGCCACCGGCACTGCCACAGCCGATCCTACCGGCGGAACACCGGCATACGTTTATTCGTGGTCGACGGTGCCTGTACAAACTACAAAAACAGCTACCGGTCTTGTTGCCGGTACGTATACCGTAACGGTTACCGATCAGCATGTATGTACCGCTGTCAAGACCGTGATCATCACCCAGCCTGCCAATGCGGTGTCTGCAACCATTACCCATACCAACGACAAATGTCATGGAGGAACCGGGGCAACAGCAACGGCACATCCAGCCGGAGGAACCGCTCCGTATACGTATTCCTGGTCTACCGTTCCTGCCCAGGTAGCAGCACAGGCCACAGGTCTTGGGGCAAAAACCTACCATCTGGTCATTACAGACAGCAAGGGATGCACCTTTGCCGACTCGGTGGTGATTACACAACCCGTTGCAATAAACCTCTCGGCTGTGTCTGTAAGCGCAGGCTGTGGTTTGTCGAACGGTTCGGCCCAGGTTAACATCAACAGCGGAGGCGTTTCTCCCTTCACCTATTCCTGGAACACCACCCCTGCACAAACTACCAATCCTGCCACCGGTCTTGCCGCAGGTGTTTACAAGGCAACACTTACCGATTCGAACGGGTGTAAGGCTACCGTTACCGCCAATATAGGCAACGCAGGAGCAGCGGCAATTACTGTGGCCGGTAAGAATGTAGTATGCCGTGGAGGCGCTGCCGGATCGGCTATCGTAACAGTCGGCAACGGAACAGGGCCCTATACCTACTCCTGGAACACTACTCCGGCACAGACCAGAGACACGGCCACCAACCTCCGTGCCGGCACCTATACCGTTACCGTAACCGAACCGAACGGTTGCAGTTCGTTTGCCACCGTCACCATTACCCAACCAGCCACTGTGCTGAAAGGAACTGTAACCCCAACCAATGCACTTTGTAACGGAAGCACCGGATCGGCCAAATCGCTTCCGGTGGGCGGAACACCAACCTATACCTATTCATGGGCAACCGTGCCTGCACAAACCACCCAAACAGCAACCAATCTGGCGGCAGGAACATTTACGGTGTATGTAACCGATGCAAACGGTTGTCAGATCGAGGATACGGTAGTGATCAAACAACCGGCAGCTATCTCTTCGTATTTTATCAAGACCAATGTAACCTGCAACGGAGGAAACAACGGTGTTGCTGATGTTACCCCATTAGGCGGTACAGCACCGTATACCTATTCCTGGTCTACCGTTCCTTCGCAAACCACGCGTACCATTACAGGGCTTGTGGCCGGAACCTATACCGTATTGATAACAGACAGCAAAGGCTGTACGAAGACACGCGTTGTTACCATCCTGCAGCCTGCCCCGATTGTGCTTACCGCTACAACGGTGAATGCCAATTGCGGACATAGCGATGGTTCGGCAACCGTATCGGCAACAGGCGGTAAGGGCGCTTATACCTATTCCTGGAACACCACCCCTGTTCAAACTACGGCTGTTGCAAGCAACCTTGCAGCAGGTATTTACAAAGCAACAGTAACCGATTCGTTGGGTTGTAACCAGACGCTCACCACAGCGGTAGTGAACGGAACAGCTGCAACAGCCAGTGTTGCCGTGACCAAGGTTACCTGTAACGGTTCCACCAACGGCGCCGCAACGGTAACCGTGAGCGGGGGTACCGGGCCCTATACTTATTCCTGGAACACAACACCTGCACAGACAACTGCTTCGGTTTCAAACCTTGCTGCCGGTGTTTATTCTATAAAAATTACCGATGCCAACGGTTGCGTGACCAACGATACCGCGGCCGTTACACAGCCACTGGCCCTTGCCGCAACACTTACCGAGGCCAATGTAACCTGTACCGGTACGGCCAACGGAAGCGCTTCGGCTATTACCACCGGCGGCACACCGGCCTATACCTATTCCTGGAGCACAACCCCGGCACAGACCACATCGGGTGCAACAGGTCTGAGCGCTGGCAGTTATACCGTCAAGATTACCGATGCAAACGGTTGTATCAGCACCGGCATCAGCACGGTTTCTCAAAATCAGATTACTGCGGTAGCAACCGGAACAAGTACACTGTGTCATGGAGGAGCTACCGGAACGGCAACGGTGCATCCGGTGAATGCTACTGCTCCTTATACCTACAGCTGGACTACCGCTCCGGCACAGACCACCTCAACGGCCATGAACCTGATTGCCGGAACGTATACTGTTTTTGTTACAGACTCTGCCGGATGTACAACCAACACCACTGCGGTGGTGGCCCAGCCTGCAACAATTACCGGCACAACCGCCCAGACCAATATCAACTGTAACGGGGCAGCTACCGGTACAGCATCAATCAGTGTAACCGGCGGAACCTCGCCCTATCATTATTCATGGACAAGCATACCGGTACAGACCACCTTTGCTGCCACAAACCTTGTGGCCGGAACCTATACCGTACTGGTAACCGATACCAACCAGTGTAGCTTCCAGCAAACCTATACACTTACACAAGCTCCGGTGATTACGCTGGTGACGTCGTCGGTGGATGCACATTGCGGACAAGCCAATGGCTCGGCATCGGTTTCGGCAACCGGCGGTACCGGCGCCTACACCTATTCGTGGAACAGCACACCGCCCCAAACCACAGCAACGCTGAGTGCGGTTACGGCAGGAGGCTATTCAGTAATGGTAACCGATGCATCGGGTTGTATGATGAGCGCCTCTGCGGTGGTGAACAACAACCTGGCTGCGGTTGTTACAACCACTACGGTAAATGCTACCTGTTCAACCTCTGCTAACGGAAGCGCAACAGCAAGCGTAAGCGGAGGAACAGGTACGCTCACGTATTCCTGGTCGACCACCCCGGTACAGACTACTACATCCATCACCGGCATTATGGCCGGAACCTATACCTTGTTGGTGACCGATGCCGTTGGTTGTACCACCACGGCCCTGGCTGTTGTTTCGGCCCCGGCAGCAATTACCGGAACCGCTGTAGTAACCAGCGCGGTTTGTAATGGCTCGGCTACCGGTACAGCCAGTGTTTCGGCTTCGGGCGGAACACCCGCCTATGCCTATACCTGGATGACCACACCGGTTCAGACCACCCCCACAGCCATAGGCCTGATGGCCGGAACGTATACCGTAACCATTTCCGACGTTGCTAATTGCACCGGAACAGTAGTGGCCACGGTTGCACAGCCGGCTGTACTGACCTCGGCTCCGATAAGCACCTCAGCGAGTTGTTACGGCACTACCGATGCAAGCTCGAATGCAAATGTGAGCGGAGGAACAGCCCCCTACACCTATTCCTGGATCACAAGCCAGGCACAGAACACACAAACGGCAACCAGTCTGGGTGCAGGCACCTACTCGGTCATGGTGAGCGATTCGAACGGGTGTACAGCAACCGGCATTGCAACGGTTGTACAGCCGGTCAATATTACACTTGCTACATCGACTACCCTGGCCAGCTGCGGAAATTCAGACGGCTCGGCAACGGTTACGCTGACCAGCGGAGGTATTGCCCCGATAAGCTATAGCTGGTCTTCGGGAGCAACCACGGCATTGAACACCAACGAATCGGCGGGTATTTATACCGTTATTGTTTCTGATTCGGCTGGTTGTACAAAAACAGATACGGCCTATATCTCCAACTCCGGTGTAGGTACGCTTACCGTCAATGTGCTCAACGGTTGTGTAGGCATCAACAATGCCTCGGCAACAGCCATGCTGAGCGGAGGCACTACGCCTTATACCTACTCCTGGTCAACAGTTCCTTCGCAGAGCAATGCTACGGCAACTGGTCTGATGCCAGGTTTATACAATGTAAGCGTAACCGATTCGTTTGGGTGCATGGTCTTTGGTCCGGTACTCATCGCTCCTCCTATACCGCTTGTGGTAGACAGTATCCACTCAACGCCAATCAGCTGTACTACCTGTGCGGATGCTTCGGCCAAGATCACTGTTTCGGGAGGTAATGCCCCATACAGTTACAGCTGGTCGTCGGTGCCACCGCAAGGAACACAAACGGCGGTGAACCTGCACCCTGGTTTGTACGATGTCTGTGTAAGCGATGCCAACGGTTGTACCGTTTGCGATACGGTAACCATCAGCGCGGTGCTGGGTATACAGGTATATCAGACCGGCAACAGCAAGATCTCGGTTTATCCAAACCCAAGCTCGGGCATGCTGAATGTAAGCGTTACGGTCGACGCAGCTAACACCGCACCCGATGTGCTGATCCGCCTGGTAAACCTGGTTGGGGAAGAGGTGTTTGTGAGCAAGGTAACACTCAACGGCACAAACACGCTGCAAACATTCGACCTGAGCAGCTACCCGAAAGGGATGTACCTCTTGCAGATGATCAACGGGAAAGATGCGGTCACAAAGAAACTCCTGTTGAACTAGTAAAGATGCGGTCAGAAAGAAACTCCTGTTGAACTCGTGTTAAGTTAATCTTGAATTGACGGATACAACTTCTTTCGTTTCACTCTTGCGTCCTTGTTTGTGAACTGCCAATTTATTTATAGATGGGTACATCAATCATTTGAGAGACTAAGATCACTCAACGCGTCTAAAACAGGCAATGGAGAGTGATTAAGATCACTCTATCCGGACAGTTCGGTTCAGTTTAAAGTCGGTGTGAATGAAACAACCGAATTACTTGTTGGGCTTTAACCCTCTGATCCGGATGAAAATTGCCAGCGCCAGGAAACAGAATGTGATGATGACGGCAAGCCGGCCTATATAATCGCCAAAACGCACATAAAAGGTGAGGTCTGTATGCAGTTGTATTTTTTGCCGGATGGCCATTGGTTTCCACCAGGGAGTTGCTTGCGAAACATTTCCATATTCATCAATGAAGCATGAAATCCCTGTATTGGCTGAACGAAGCACCGATCTGCGGGTTTCTATTGCGCGCAAACGTGCATAATCCATGTGCTGACGGTAGCCCGGCGTATCGCCCCACCACCCGTCGTTGGTGATGATAAACAGGCAGTTGGCGCCTTTCTTTACATAGTCGTTTACAAACTCGCCGAACACCGATTCGTAACAGATCACCGGCCCGATTTTCAGTGCATTGTTGTGCGAATTAAAAACACTTCGGTAAGGTTGATCGCAAAGCGAGCCATTGGTGCCTCCCATATTGATGGCCAGTTTTTCAAGCGGTTTCAGCAAGACCGGAAAAGGCATGCGTTCTACCCCAGGCACAAATTTAGATTTGTGATATTTTTGAAGCAGATTTTTTCCTGAAAGAAAGAGTGCGGTATTGAAATCGTCGTAATAATCGTCTGAATCGGTAAATTTTCGGGAAGTGGCTGTATGTTCTTCGCCCGCCTCATACTGATAGGCCGTTGCAGCCCCTATGACCATATCAAGTTTTGGATGTAGCTGTTGAAAAAGGTGCAGGGCCTGGATGCTGTAGGTGCGTTCGAAATTGTTTTCCCAGAGATTTTCGGTAAGCGCTGTTTCGGGAAATACAACACAATTGGTTGCCGAATCAATTTTTGTTTCGGCCAGATCGAGCATACGCTGGAGCTGTTCTTTGTAGGAGCCGCTGAATTTTTCGTTGTAGGGGTCAATATTCGGTTGAACAACAACCACTTCGGGGGAAGACCCTTTGTTAAAATCCAGTTTACAGGCTGTGATCAGGAAGGATATAGCGATGGGAATAAGGAGGCCACATCCAAAAACAAACGTGGGAATAAAAACGGTACGGAACTTAAAGCCTGTAAAAGCGGTTTTTCTCAGATAAAAAAAGAAAAGAAAATTGAGTGCAAAGATCCAAACAGCCCCTCCAAAAACCCCTGTAAATTCATACCATTGAATCATCCAGATGTTTGATGCAAACACATTGCCCAGTGTCAGCCAGGGCCAGGTCAGGTCCCAGCGCAGATGCAGGTATTCAAAAGCCATCCAGAAGCTTGGCAGGATAAGGTATGCACAGCGTCCTTTGAATTTGCGTTTGACAAGGTGAAAAAGCTGGAAGACCACCGCCATAAACAGGGCATTGAAAACAACAGCCATCACACCACCGCCCAGGGATGCATTCTTCACCCACCACGAAGTCAGTAAGTTAAAAATAAAGAATGCCAGATAGCTGTAACCAAACAAGTGTCTGGAGCCGTTCCTGGAAGGAGCCCCTGCTATGCGTTGTTCGATGACCAGCAATGGCACAAAAGCAGCAAAGATCAGCATTGTAAGACCTCCTGTCTCGGGCCAGGAAAAAGCAAAGAGGAGTCCGCTTAAAATGGAAAGAAAAAAAGGATGTTTGAAAGACACGGTTTGAGCTTGGTTTCAGGCCTGCAACACACACACTTGTAAACACGCAGGATACGGAAGCAAAATTATACATTAATCCCGCATTATGCATTCGAATCAGGTATTCGCGCTCAAAAGGCCGGCAGCACAACGAACCCGCGGGATAACCCATCCCGATGAATACGGTGACCGCACAAATCTGAACACACTGTGCCGGCCCGGCCGACAGCAGACCTGATTGAACCGGTCTGGACGGGCATTAGCGCACAAGCCATCTAAAGCACAAGCTGGATTAATTGCACGAAACACCACCACGGTTTAGGACAGGAGAGAAGGGGTTTGGGTTACTTATTCTGCAGCCCCAGATAGACAAGCAGAGCAGGAGCCGTGACCGTGAGCAAGGTAAAGATCGAGTTTACATCCACGGTAAACTGGCTTTTTTCCTCTTTCGGTGCAGGTTTGGATCTTAGCCGGGTTACTTTTCCGGTATTGTCGTAGGTAATACTCAGATCCATGAAGGGGCCTTTGGCCCTGGTTCCATTGGTGCGGCGGGTAAACAAAGGGATGGTGCGACGTTGGGTGGTGCGGTATTCATAGATATAGGTGGTGCCGCTATCCGATTTGAGCTCCAGTGCATACGGCACGATTCCCAGATCGGTAAACACTTCGGTCTGGGTCATGCCTATTTTTAAAGCAAAGACTTGTTCGGCCGAAGCATATTTGGGTGAACGGACGATACAGGACGATGTGCAGACTGCCAGGATGCTACAAAAGAGGATGGTCTTGAAACGGTTTTTCATAACAGGAGTGTCCATCAGTGCATGAGGTACATTTTACCAAAGCCCTTTTTAAAATACTGGTCTGCGCCGCTGTCGGCATGTTCAATATTGTCCTCATTTATTTTTGTGAGCACGCGGTAAAAATAAACCCCGTTTGCAAGCCTGTCGCCAAACTGGTCGCGCCCGTCCCAGGCATATTCGGTGATGTTGCGCCCGATGTGGAGGGGCCCAAGTTCATACCGCTCTATTTCCCTGACCAATTTACCGGTGATGGTAATGATCTGTATACGGAACATGGTAGGCACTTCAGAGCCGGTGATGGTAAAGACAAAATGGGTGGCGGTTGAAAACGGATTGGGGTAGTTCATTACATCGGTAATGGTGGCATGGTTGATTACATCAAAATTGATTTGATAATTGATCTTTCCGCTTGCATTGTTCGATCTGTCTTTTGCCTGGACCACGAGCAGATAGGTACCATCGGTTGTCAAGCTTGGAATATAATTCAGTTTGCAGCTGTTGTGGGGCAAGACCGCCGGTGTAAATGTTATCTGATTCCGGAAATACACCGGATTGAGGACGGTTGAATTGGGGTATTGAATAAAGAGTTTAAAATCGGACGTATCATTTAAGGCCAGAAATTGGTTCTCATCTTTGAGCGAGACGAGTATATTGGGTTTTGCGGAAACAATATCGTTGTCAAGTATATGGACCCCGTCGAATGTTACATCGAGCAAAGGGTTTGTTTTATCGGTCGTGACGGTAAAAGGTTTTGAAAGCAGGTTGTTGAAGTGATATTGTTCTTTCTCTGTATGGATGGTGGAGAGCGGGTTTACCTCCATCCACATGGTATTCAGACCGCCATAACCGAGCGTCGGAACGCTGACGGTATCGATAAAAAAGGTGTTGGCGTTAAAGGGTGGTTTACGCAGTTTGTAAGGTTTGTTGCCGGGAAGGATGACATTATGCTTCACATGGTTCTTGTCGAGAAACCAGTAGTTGATCTGGAGCGTATCGGTGAAATTCAGATCGCTTACATTCTGTACGGCACAAGTCATGACCAGGGGCTGGCCTTCCTGTACGCTATCAGATTTAAATGAGAAATTAACGGCGGGGTTAAGCGCCATTTCGGGCGATTGGGTATACATCACCTGCCAGCGTTTGAGCTGTGGAGGTACGCGGTTCGTATCGTTCTTCATATTGGCCACCAGCCGTATGTAGGGATAGGTGTTTGCATTTACAAAACTTGCCAGGTTGTACATGTCGTGTGTCGAATCGGCCAGGCTGGCCAGGAGCACCTGGGCGCCCGATGCCTTGATGCCGATAATCTGAACCCAGGTACTGTCGTGGTTCGGGTGGAACAAATGGTTTTTCCGGATATGAAATTCATCCCAGCTTTTCGCCGGCCCGATGATTTCGGAACTGATAAATCCTGAATTCCAGTTGGTGACCAGCGTATCCCGCAAGGTTATTTTGGTGCCTTCGTTTGGCGAAGAAATTTCAAGGGCCGAACCGGGAGCCCCTCCCTTTTTTCCGAGCATGATATAGGAATTGTGCGTACTCAGTGTATTGATTTGCACCGCTCCGAATTTATGAAACTGATCGAGTAATCCTCCGGGAGCCGGAGAATAACCGTTCACGGTGTCGAAACCGGTAGGATTGCCATACCATCCATTCACCCAGGAATTGGTCCATGCAATAAGGTAGTAACCTGTTGGTACAGCAGCCAGAAAACTGGTCATGTAGGCCCTGGTTGTTGCAGAGGTATCGCAAAAATCATAGGCCCGCAAAGGAGCTCCGCAATCGCATACCACATTCCCCAGGGTTGGGTTGGTGTATTGGTTGAAAGAGGCGGATGAACACAGGGTGTCAAAAGACCAGGGCGTGATGCTATACGGATTCAGGATTGCGAACGAAAAACCGGGATAGGTACAGGCAGCCTGTTCCTGAAGCACGCTGTTGATCAGGTATTCGTTGTCGGGCCAGTCATGCCCTCCGGCGCCCATCACGGCATTGTCGACCTCTATCGATTTTACATCATTCACAAACGAAAAATTGCGTGCCGCCCGGTTGAATTTTACGAATTGATAATTATCATTTTTGAACTGAAAAAATTGGGCCTGTTCCCAGCCGCGTTTTAAAACAGTGACATTCCCTCTCTGGGTTTTGGCAATGTATTGAAAGGAACATTCTTTCCACTGGGCGCGTTTGGTGGTGCCCACGGTATCCTGCGTGATGCGGAAAAAGTAAACGGTACTGTCAGTAAGATTCCCACCCGGAGGTTTCCAGCAGATAACCCCTCCCGGTTTGTTGAGCAGCACCGTTGTTTTGGCAAACGGACTGTGGTAGGTATCGGTTGTGTCGAACTGCAGGCGATAATTCCGCGGAGGGTCGAGCGGGTTGGCTGTGGATGCTTTCAGCGTAACCGTATCGTAGGGATAAATGGCATCGTTATAGGGCCAGATCGGGATAACGGCATTTCCCTGCAGGAGCAGGCTCATTGTTCCCGTAGAGTTATTTGATTTTGTGACTTCATTGATCCGGTCGGTATAATCCAGATAGATTGAAATTTTATTGAGGCCAATGCCCCGGTTGAAATCAACGGGTATCTGCAAATGGAAAGAATCGATGTATGCGGGGGCATGAACCATCATTTTATAGATATCCGTATCGCCGTTTGCATACTGGCGTAACACCCGTACAAAAAAGGAATCGATAATCGATTTGCCATAGTTGTGCATTTGTGCGGTGATCAGCACCGAATCGCTGTTGGCCAGGGTATTGAAATTTACATCGGATGGAGTGATGGCATAATCAGGCAGACGGGGAGATGCAATCACAAGTCCGGGGTCTCCATCCAGGGTCATACAGAGGGCAGTTAGTTTGTAGTAAAGACCAAAGGAGGCAGAGGCCTGCATTTGTTGAATGGTATACTGGATGTGGCGGCCAATGCTTTTTCCATAATTTACCCTGGCAAGGCTCTGATAGATTCCGGTGGTGTATGTATTCAGTTCAGTGGCGAGACCAAGGGCAGTACAGGCCAGAAATGCGATGGCTCCGGTGGGGCCATTCACAAACTGTTCACTGGTAGATGGGGTGCCGGTTTCGTGAATATCGCCGGCAAGACAGGAGTTTGCGATGATAAGCGGAAAACGGGGCGCGTTAAGGTAATTCGATGGGTCATCGAGGGTCACATCAAAACCATTGCCCGAGGAGTGTCCAAAAAAGGTGATGATGCTTACCCCGTTGTCGATAAGCCGTTTCAGCGAATCGCTTTGATTGATCTGGATCGGAGCTGTGGAGGTCTTGAAGAAGGAGGTGACATTGCCCCCAAAGAAGTTGGCAGGCGACTGGATAATATTCTTGAAACCGGTGAGATAGCTTTTGAATTGGCTTTGTTCAGCTGAACTTTCGCCGCCCCCAAAATGAAGAACCTGTTTCATCCATCCGGTTGCCACATTTTGCTCGTAATTACTTACCTTATTGAGATAGGTGATCACTTCCGAATTTGTTTCAGAGGCAATCCGTCCGGTGGCCAACGACGGAGCATAGCTGCGTGTGCCTAGTTTAGCGGTAAACAGGTTATCGGAAGCAGGATAGCCGAACGTAGGCAGCATGATCAGATTACCGCCTCCGCGTTGTGTAACCGCATTTAAAGCTTTCCCAATCAAAAACAGACTTTTGGGTTTCGTTGTATATACGCTCTGCAAATAACCGCAAAACCGGCGAACAGAAAGTGGATGCATCCTCACGCCGTAGGCAAACTGGTCATACAATTCGTTGATGTCGGCCAGGATTACATGGTTTGATCCTCCCTGTACGGAGGTTCGGTATTGTTTGTAGGCATTTGCACCCGACCACAGGGTTGCATTGGTTACAATAACATAGGCCGAATCGGTTTTCTGAAGCAGGAAATTGGTGAACGATCCATTTTCGTTCACGGCCTGCAGGAGTGGAACATGAATAGCATTGTTGTCGCTGGTCAGCACACAAAGTTTACCCGCGCCCAGACTGTCGCCGATCAATACCTGATAATTCCCGCCGTTCGCTATCACCCTGCAACGCCGGTGGTAGGTCAGATCATAGAAACGCAGGGTGGATCCCATGGAATTAAAATCGCTCAGGTTCAGATAGCTCGTTGCCGGGGATCCATGCGCAGGGACATACATTTTGAATTGCGCCAATCCTTCCAGATCGGGAGTATGTGGGTATCGGATGGTCACAAAGGTGGTAGCTGCATACCCGTACGAAAGAGCTCCCAGATTGGGTGCACTGGTTAAGGTAATCGGGGTGACAGGTACAAGCAAGGATGCCGGAAACGAACGGGTAAACGGGAACGAGGTAAAGCCCTCAAAAAGAGTATCAAATTGCCCTCCGGGGTATTGAATGGTAAGATGGGTATCCGGGCTCGGTGTAAGATAGGATTGCGTTCCGGTAAGCACCCGGGTTGTTAACACGGCAGGGGGGCCGCCGGCATACGCATAGTTCGTTTGCATACCTGCTACGGTCGGGGGGCTTGTAAATGAGGTCGGGGGATTGACCCATGCCTCGGTAGCAATATATTCAGGATCGGTGATGTTGGTTTCGTCTGTCACACCCTGAAAATAGGTATTGGCGCTGCAATTCAGATCTTCTTTAAATACATACGCATTGGGGGTGTAACTGCTGAAACTGGTATCATTCCGTACCACCATACGCCGGTTGTTCAGGCTTTGGTTCCAGGTGAGATAATAGATAGCCGTATCATTAAAAAGACTGACGTATCTGTTGGGTTGAACGGCCCCGTTATACAACGAGGAATCCAAAAAGCCATCGTTGTGGCGTCCATAGAATTCTATCGTGTCGTTTGAGTTAAAGACCCCGCTTGCCTCGCCCTTGATATAGATGTATTCTTCCTTGCCCCTGCCAAAGATCTGTATATTCCGGGGGTTGATAGATCCGATAGGGATTCCGGCATTGGCCATGGTCAGCGAATCGATGTGATAGATCCCATCCTGGATGACAAAAATGCGGTAATACTTTTGGGAATAATTGATCCATTCGTTTCCGTATGTCTGCGACAGGATCGGCAACGAGCAAAGTGCAAGAAGGAAGGAGAAGAAGCACTTTTTCCCCATCGGCATTACAATGGTTTACGGTTGAGATCGAGTTTCAGAGAAAAAATATTTGAGTACAAGGCAACCGATTCATCGCCTATATTGGTCAATGCGTAATCCAGGGTAAAACCCTTGAATTTAATGCCGATGCCGATATTCGGCATGAAACTGGTGTAGTGAACACCGTTAATATCGGTCTCGGTCTGGATATTGCCGATCCCGCCGCGTACAAAAATCATATTTTTATAACCGGCTTCGAATCCAAAGTGTGGATCGGCGCTGGCTGTCGAAGTCTGGATAAGTACGTTCCGTTCGCCATCAAAGGTTATGTCAATGCCAATTTCGGGTGCAAGGGTAAACCGGTTGTTGAGGAACGAAATTTTACGGGCAGCGCCGATCAGGATACGGGGCAGTGTTACTTCTACGGAATTGGTGGGTATTTCGTTGCCTGTTGCGGCAAATACAGCTTTCATCTGGTCGCTGATGTTGAACGACCAGGCATTGAAGGTGGAGGTCACATCCCTCAGCATCAAACCAAACTGCCATTGTTTCCAGGCATATTG
>Ga0206851_1134_pt1 | contig 20329 bp, 17 predicted proteins | sample Alteio_BWOrgCont_13_FD_152904 | JGI IMG/M metagenome (GOLD analysis project Ga0206851, IMG submission 152904) | Enriched cells from forest soil in Barre Woods Harvard Forest LTER site, Petersham, Massachusetts, United States -... | ecosystem: Environmental > Terrestrial > Soil > Temperate forest >... | reverse complement strand
TCGTGGTGCTGTCGGAACGCATCTGGGTGGCCTCAATGATATTAAGCTGCCCATCGGGTTCTTCTACGAGGTCGAGGTGGCCGTTCTTCACGGAGATAACCTTGACATTGTATTTCTGCCGGAGGATATCGGGCAGGCTGAAACCGGCATAAAGGCGTTCGGCTTCATAGATTGCTTTAGCGGAATCGGCCTTATTGGGGAAGAATTTCACATCCTGCAGGGCAATGGAGACATAGGGGAAATGCTGGAATACGGAGATTTCGCTGCCCTTTACTTCGAGGCGGCCGGGGAGCTTTTCGTTCAGGTCCTTCACTGCGAGATGGACGATGCGTTCCTGTTGGGTGAACAGGAGGGTAATAGCTATACCTATGAGGATCAATAGAATTATAATAGGAAGCCCGATAAAGCGGAGAAGTCTCCTACGTGCTTTTGGTGTCATATCATAGAAACGCCAGGTTAGCCAGCCAATTGCAAAGTAACGTCAAAAATATGACACCCGCGGATGGGGCGTGGCGCGGGTAGGCCGTGATGGTCTTACCGAAGAAACCGGGTACGTAGAGCAGCTGGACTTTTCGGCCGTTGGTGGGGTGAGCAAATTACGGAAAATGTATATGCAGGTGAAAAGATAATAACTAACTTTCTGAAAAGTAACTTATCTATGGAACTAAGAGCAGAACGGACGTCATTAAAGGACATCCAAATGCTTCGACTATTGTATCTGCAGGAGATCAATGCCCAGGTCCGGTATAATGCTTGTCATGAGCGGGGTTGGACGGATTCGTATTTACTGACGGCAAATGGATTGCCGGTGGGGTACGGGTCGGTCAAGGGGCAGGAGATCAAGGGCAGGGACACCGTGTTCGAGTGCTATGTGATCCCGTCGTTCCGGTCTATGGCCAACGAACTTTTCCAGGCCTTACTGCGGGAGTCGGACGTGAGGTTTATCGAATGTCAGACCAATGATCCCTTGCTTCCTGCGCTGCTCTATGCGTTCGCCTATAATATTCAGTCGCCTGTCATTCTGTTCAGGGAAGGCAGCGTGACCCGGTATTCGATCCCGGGTGTGATCTTCCGGCCGAGACAGGATGGGGATATCCTGTTCGAGCATCATCACGAGCCGGAGGGAGATTATGTTTTGGAAGTGGAAGGCAAGATCGTCGCGTCGGGCGGCTTCCTGACGCATTACAATATGCCGTTTGCGGATATTTATATGGAGGTCACGGAAGGGTTCAAGCGGCGGGGTTTGGGGAGCTATATTGTGCAGCAGGTCAAACGCGAATGTTACCTGGCGGGAAGGGTGCCCTCCGCGCGGTGCAGTATGGAGAATGTCGCGTCAAAAGCAACCCTGCTAAAGGCCGGTTTGGCTATAGCGGGGTATATGCTGCTTGGTGAGGTGAAAAAATAAATTATTCGCTGCGCAGACTGCTAACCGGGTTGGCGGTTGCGGCGCGGATAGCCTGATAGCTGACGGTAAGCGCTGCGATCAGGAGGGCGACCGAACCCGCGAGGGCGAAGATCCACCAGGAGATATCGATCCGGTAGACAAAGTCATGCAGCCAGGATTTCATGAAGTACCAGCCGATGGGGCCGGCGATGAGAAAGGCCAGCAGGATCAGCCGGAGAAAATCCATGGAAAAAATACCGATGATCTGGCCGATGGAAGCGCCGAGCACTTTCCGGATGCCGATCTCCTTCGTACGTTGTTCGGCGGAGAACATGACCAAACCGAACAGTCCGAGGCCGGAGATAGCGATGGCCAGGCTCGCAAACAGGACGGACAGCCGGGAGATTAGCATTTCGCTGTTGTAAAGCTGTTTGTATTGTTCATCAACGAATTCCCAGGAAAAAGCATAATTCGGGTTAACATCTTTATAGACCTTCGCCAGGCTGGCGATAGCCTCTTTTGTCTGGCCCGGTTTGGTGCGGATCAAGATCACGCCGAAGTCCTGCCATTCTTTTACGTCGACGATAACGGGGAGGATGGGTTCCCGGAAGGATTGGGTATGGTAGTCTTTTAGCACGCCGATGATATGGCCTTTTTTGCTCCAGGCGGAGATCGCTTTGCCAAGAGGCTGCTTGAAACCCATCTGCCGCACCGCCTCTTCGTTTACGAGGAATCCGTCAGTAGAGTCCGTAGGGTTCTGCGAGGAAAAGTCGCGGCCATCGACAATCTTCAGGTCCATCAGCTTCACGAACTCGAATCCGACGGACGCAGGTTTGAAGCCGACCCTTTCGTCTTTTCTTTTTCCTTCCCAGTTGATCGCATCGGGGTCAGCCACGAAATTCATGGCGTGGGGTGTTTCTGAACTGCGGTCTACCATTGCTATACCGGGCATGGTCAGGGCCTCGTGTTTGAAGAGTTCGTATTTGTCCATATTAGACAGGTCGCCTTCCACGCGGATATAGACCAGGTTCTCCCGATTATACCCCAGGTTGGTATTCTGGACATAGTCAATTTGGCGGATGATGACGATGGTCGCGATCATGAGGACGATTGACAGCACGAATTGGAAGACCGTCAGGCTTTTTCGAAGCCAGATAGCGCCGCGCGTGAAGCGGAAAATGCCTTTCAGGACGGAGACCGGTCTTAATGATGAGAGGTAGAGTGCGGGGTAGCTGCCGGCGACGAGGCCGGTGAGGAGCATGATGCCCGCCAGCCCGGCCCAGAATGAAACAGTTGAGGGCGGGAAGACGATATGTTTGTCGGTGAAATGGTTAAATGCCGAGACCCCACCACTTTCCGCAGTCCGACCTCTTTGGCGCGGCGTACGGAGCGCGCGGTAGCCAGGTTCATAAAATTGATGCAGGCGATCAGCAGGATGAAAATGGCGACGCCGCTGAAGATGCGCACGTATTCGATGCGGCCCGTTGCAGGAAATCCGTTAACAAAGGTGCTGTGCAGGTAGCGGTCACCATAACGCTGGAGGCCAAACCTGGTCTTCACACCGCCATTGTTCCCAAGGCGGATCTGGAGCAGATGGTTCAATTTGGCCGTCACGGCGGCTACGTTGGCCCCGGGTGATAACCGGATAAAGGTCTGGAAGTTGCCGCTGGACCAGTCGACCAATCCTCTTTTGTGCAGTTCGAAATTGACGAGAAAGTCAAACTTCAGCGAGCTCTGGGGCGGCAGGTCTTCGAATACGGCGCTGACGGTGAAGTCCAGGTGGTTTTCGAACCGGATGGTTTTGCCCATGGCTGCCGCGGGGCTGCCGAAGAATATAACGGCTGCTTTGCGGGAGAGGGCGAGGTCGCTGGTATTTTGAAGGGCAGTAGCCGGAGCACCGGCCAGGAGAGGGTAATTGAACATCCGGAAAAAATCTTCTCCCGCCCGGGATCCATTGAGCTTTACCAATTTGTCGCCGTAGCGGATGGTCTCAGCGTAACCCCAGGGAAGATCGTAGCCGGTAGCATAATAACTAAAGCCGGAGATTTCGGGGATGGACTCTTTGGCCCCGTCCAGCAGGAAATTCGGGTAACGGCTGCCCTGAATGGCGCGGACAGGTGTGTTGTAGTCGCCGTCTGTTTTGCCGCTGGCCGTGACGGTTTCGTAGACCGTATAGAGGTTGTCCCCGTCCGCGTGGAAATTATCGATGCTTTTTTCGTCTCTTACCCATAGTAGGATGAAGAGGCAACAGGTCATACCCAGGGCGAGGCCCAGCAGGTTGATGGTAGCATAGCCCTTATGGCGGAGGATGGTACGCCAGGCGATCTTGAGGTAGTTGACTAGCATGTGTTTTTGGGCACCAAGAGGGTGCCAATCGCATAAGGAATTCGGAGATAAGAGGTTGCGGGATTAATTGCCGGGGATGGTGTATGGAATCGATACAGTTAGTGTTCGGTCGCGGGGCGCAAGGGGCGGAACAGAGCGATATTCGAGCTCGGGGGCGAGGGTATGCTATTCGGGGCAATTTGGATTTGCATAGACAAATCCGAAAGATGGTGGACAGAAGGCAGGCGTCAGAGTTCGTTCAGGCGTTTGATGAAGTATTTGGGTGATTCTTTGTAACCCTGTCGTTCATAAAAGCGATGGGCGTCGGTTCGGCGGGTGTGGCAATGGACTTCGATCCGGTCGCAGTTCCTTTCGCGGGCGAGTCTTGTGATATGGGCCTCCAGCGTTTTGCCGATTCCATGACTTCGGGCGCTGTCTTTTACCGCGAAGTAGCTGATGCGCGCAAAGTCGCCGGCGAGGGCGATTTGGGGAATAAAATGGAGGGAACCGAAAGCGACGACTTCGGTGTCCAGCTCACAGACCAGCAGGACTTCGTCCGGATGGGCGGACAGGAGCCGGATCTTTTCTTCCAGGTTTGCTGGAGGGTCATAGTCCAGTTGGGCGATGAGGGCCCTGATGGATTCGGTGTCTGCGGGTTGAGCGCGGCGGATCATGGTTATGCGAATTTCGTATATTTAGAATACTTATGATACTTCAAAACAAAAATGCGATTATCTATGGCGCGGGCGGATCGCTGGGAGGCGCAGTTGCGCGAGCTTTTGCCAAGGCGGGCGCGCGGGTCTTTCTGACGGGATATAGGATGGAGTCCATTCAAAAAGTTGCCGATGAGATCGTTCGGGCCGGGGGAAAGGCGGAGGTTGCGATCGTGGATGGGTATGATGAGAATGCGGTAATTGCCCATCTGGAGAAGGTTCGGCGGGAGGCTGGCAGCGTGGACGTCACGTACAATGGCGTCGATATTCCCGTGGTACAGAATATTCCGCTGACGGAGATCCCGCTCGATGACTATGTGCGGCCGGTGATGCTGACGGTAAGGACCCGGTTCCTGACGGCCAAGGCGGCGGCGAAGATCATGATGGAGCAGCGGTCTGGGGTGATCCTGTCCATTACTGCGACGCCGGGAGGGATCGGCTATCCGTATACGGGAGGTTTTGCAGCCGCCTGTGCGGCGGTGGAGAGCCTGTCGAGAAACCTGGCTTCGGAACTCGGGCCCTATGGCATCCGGGTCGTGAACATCCGGTCGGGGGGGTCGCCGGATTCGGCGGTCTTCCGGGAGGCGATCGAACGGGTCCCGGCGGTCATGGAGGAGGTACTGCGCGGGATGGAAGGCGATACGATGCTGAAGAAGCTGCCCCCGATGGCCGATATTGCCAATACAGCGGTTTTCCTGGCGTCTGATCTGGCGGCTTCCATTACCGGGGTCACTGTCGATGTCACGAGCGGGACGACGGCGGCATTGAATTACCGGGTGAAGCTGGCGACGTTTGGACAGAATTTTACAGATTAGACTGGTTAGACGCGGCGGGAACGATCAATAGCGGCGGGAACGATCAATATTTGATGCGGATCGCGATGGCGGTGTCGCGGTCGAGGGGAAACTTCGCGTTGCGGAAACTGGGTGGCCCGAGAATACCCGCGGCATTGTTGGATGCGCCGGTCCCTTCGGTCGGGATGCCGAAGAAGTTGACATCGAGCTTGCGGTTGCCGTTCTCGTCGTGATAGCAGGCGATGGCGTAGGTTCCCGCGGGCAGTTTGTCAAACCGAAAGCTGGCGATGCCGTTGACAATGCGGGCGTTGGCCAGACGGAATGCAGCCTTGTAGTCCCTGGGATAACCTTTCTCGGCGTTGTAGAGGCTGAGAAAGAGAGTTCCCTTGTCGCTGTGCATCCCGGATACGGCGACATCCAAATTATATTGCTGGGCGGATGTCGAAAGGCAGGTTAGCGCTATACAAGCAAATATCAGGAAGGATCGCATTTTGTCGGGATTCGAAATTTCGGGAATCTTCGTGTTCCTCAAAGTTAGGCAAAAAAGCGGCTGCTGATCTCGTAGACAAAATTAAGCTTGGGCGCTTCGCCATAATAAGCAACGGTCTCTTCGCCGACTTTACTTGCGCCCATCCGCTGAATGGCCACCTGCGAACGGAAATTGGTGGCGCCAATGTGAAACAAAACCTTATCGACGAAGGGGAAGATATATTGCAGCATGAGGCGTTTTACGGCCGGGTTCAGGCCCCTGCCCCAGAATTTCGTGCCATAGAACGTATAGCCGATCATGATGGATCGCGCGGTCTCGTTATAGTTGTAGAACCGGGTGCTCCCGGCGATCTCGCCGGTCTTTTTGTCGATGATCTTAAATGCACCTTTACTTTCGATAGCGCCCCGGAAGAATTTTTCGAATACGTCGCGCTGCCAACGATCTTTATTCGGATGTTGTTCCCAGATCTTCGGATCGGCGGCAACCTGATAGAGGCCTTCAAAATCTTCTTCGCGGAGGGGGACCAGGAGGACATCCTCATCTCCCAGCGTGGGCTGAATATCGATGGGCATGGGGGCGGTCAGCTTAATTTTTGAGTGAAAAAGTCGATCGTTCGTTGCCAGGCCAGTTCCGCCGCGGCCTTGTCATACCGGGGTGTCGTATCGTTATGAAATCCGTGGTTGACGTTCGGGTAGATGTATGCGGTATATTCCTTGTTGTTGGCTTTCAGGGCGGCTTCATATGCCGGCCAGCCGCCGGTAATGCGGGTGTCGAGGCCCGCATATTGCAGGAGGAGCGGCGCCTTGATCTGCGGGACCTGGTCGAGCGGAGGCTGCATGCCATAGAACGGGACCGCGGCGGCAAGGTCGGGCAGCTTCTCGGCCATCAGGTTCGCGATGCCGCCGCCGAAGCAAAAGCCGACTACGCCGACTTTACCATTGCAGTCGGGATCTTTCCGCAGGTATTCGAAGGCATCGATGAAGTTTTGTAGCATTTCATTCTGGTCTCTTTTTGCCTGCATTTCGCGGCCCTTGTCATCGTCGCCGGGGTAGCCGCCCAATGGGGTTAGCGCATCAGGAGCTATGGATATGAAACCGGCCAGGGCCACTCGTCTGCCTACGTCTTCGATGTAGGGGTTGAGCCCGCGGTTCTCATGGACTACTACGACGCCGCCAAGTTTTTTGGTCGCGTCAGCGGGTTTGGACAGCAGAGCCTTGATGGTTCCGCCGCCCTTTGGGGAATCGTAGGTTATATAATCGGATTTCAGACGGGGGTCGTTGGGCGCTACCTGAAGGGTATTTTTGTAATCGGGCATCAGGTAGCTCATCAAAGCGGGAACGGTAAGGCCGCCGACGGCGTAGATGGAGAGTTTCTCCATAAAGTCGCGTCTGGTTAAACGACTATGCGCATATTCGTCGTACAGGTCGAAGACTTCCTGGCGGATATCTTCCTTCTTAATTCCGTTGCTGTTCATATGAAGGAGGTGTTTGGTGAGGGAGGATATAAAAATACGGCAATTTTGGGAAAAAATGGCAGCAGGCGGCGTGCGGCGGCCTGCTATGGCAGGCCCCACTCTAAACCGGCGTAGTAAGAAGCCCTGGTGATCTGTCTTGACACGGTTATACGATTCGCCGACTGCTGGCCGGGGATAAAATGGGAAGCGAACTCAGGGTTTGGTGTCAGCAGATCGACGGCAGTAGTCGTATTGAAAAGATTGGCCGTTTTGATGAAGGCTTTGAAATGGCTGCCGAACTTTTTTTCAAGGGATGCGTCCATCAGCATGTAACCTCTTTCCCAATAGTCCAGCCCATACCAGCCTGAAACGGAATAGATGCGCCGGCCGGTATATATTGCCGTACAACGGGCGAGCCAGCCATGGCGGCCATCGTTGTAGACCAGGCTGGCGTTGGCCAGATGCGGCGATTGGCCTTGAAGAGGCCGGGTCTCCTTTCGAGAGACAGTAATGATGTTGCTGGAAGGGTCATTCGGATCCTGGCGGGTCTGAAATTTTGTCTGGACGGTAATGCTGCTGTATGTATAGGTGTATCCTGCCTGGATGCCGATCCTGCCGAAGTATTTGGTTGCGGCCAATTCGAGCCCGTAATCAGTCGCATCGGGAGCATTTCGCATTTGAGCCGTCAACTCCTGGGCGGGGGTATACGAGAGGCCCTGGGAGGGCAGCGGATACAATTCGTCGCCAGCATCGAGCAGGGTCTTTTCATATGGATCGGCAATATGCTTGAAGAAAAGGCCGCCTTCGAGGAAGTCAAGTCCGCCGGGATAATATTCGTACCGCAGGTCGGCATTGTTTGCCCTTGATCTCTGTAGAAAGGGATTGCCGGCTTCCACATAATCCTCATAGGTGATGGAATAAAACGTAACATCGTATAATGCCGGTCGTGACAGGCTTTCGTACCAGGCGGCACGCAGCAGCTGTTTTGTTCCGAGCTTGTAGGTCAGCTGTGCGGAAGGAAGATAGTCGGCATATTGAATGGTGCCTTCTTTCCCATAGCTCAGGGACGGATCGATGGAAGAAACAAATTGCTGGTTGGTGTTCTCATACCGCAGGCCTGCGAGCCATTCTGCCTTTTTGCCTTTGAGGGCCAGGGAGGCATAAGCCGCGCCGATGTATTCATGGGCGGTATAGGTATTGGAGTTGGCAACGGCGCCATACGGGTCCTGCGGGCCGTTGTTATTTGTCCATACCGCGTGATAGATATCGACAAAGGGCTGACCATCGGTTGTGGTGATAGCCGGCTGGAAGGTGTAGCTGTTGTAGAAATTATCCCGGTCCTTTGCGCGATAGAGGCCGCCGGCCGAGACGACAAGCTCCCGTCCCTTAAACTCCAGATGATAGTCGGCATCAAGGTAGCCGGAGAGGTCCTGTTCACGGTTCCGAAGCCAGATCCGGGTCAGCGGGTCGAGGAGCAGCGGGCTTTGATCAACGGTACCGTTCGGCTGTTCAATCCTGGCTGTACTGGCCGAGAGTTCGGCCCAATCGGGATAGAGACCGGTAGCGTCGGCATAGGCCAGGGTCCACCGGATGCCCAGGTTGGGAATCGGTTGGTGGGTCCCGTGCAGGCTGGCGCTGTATAGGTCCTGGAAGTGCAGGCGGCTGCGGGCAAAAATGGTGATCCGGCCGGTGCCGGGCTCGCTCCGTCCTTCATCAAGACTGGTATCGACGCGGTGGCGGCTTTCGATGTCTTCCTGGTTCGTGTAGAATTGGTAGAGATCGATGGTGTTCTTCGGGTCGAGGGCAAGGTCGAGTTTGGCGTGCAGGCTTTTGCGGATGATGGTGGCGGAGTACTGGTCCAGGTAAAAATCGGTCAGGCCCGGGGCATTATTCAGCTCGGGTTCGTTGTTCTGGGGGATAAAGAAGTTGTCGACGGCGCTTTTGACCGACTGATAATCGCCGGCGATGAGTACGCCAAGTTTGTTATTGAAAAAGCGCCGGCCCCAGGTGAGGCTACCCAACAGGTCGGGTGCGGGCTGGTGATTGGTGAAATAGAGATTTGGCTTGGTAAAGTCGTCGCCGGCGGCGGCGTAGGCGGGACCATGAAGTTGGTAGGGCGATTCTTTTTGGACAACGTGGTTGTCGAAGGAGAGGTATGGCTGATCGATGAGTTGCTGGTTGTATCCGCTTGACAGTCTCAGTTGAAAGATCGGTTCTTTTGGCGCGTCACGTAAAACCAAGTTGACCACTCCGCCGATGGCGTCCCCTTCCATATCGGGCGTGAGGCTTTTGTAAACTTCAATCCGCTCCACCATCCCGGCGGGGAATATAGCAAGCGGCACATAGCGGCTGCGGTCGCCGGGGCTAGGGATCTTGATACCATCCACGAGGGTATAATTGTATTTGGGGTCGATCCCGCGGATAATGGTAAGATCCGACTGACCGGAATGATCCATCGTCACCGAAAGTCCGTTCACGCGCCGGGTGATGTCGGCTACGGACAGATCGGAAGATTGAGCTACGTTTTCCGCCGAGATAATGTCAACGATCTTTCCCGACAGGCGCTGGATGTGCAGCGCATTCTTGTCCGAGCCATTATCCGTATAACCGGTTACTGTTGCCTGCGGCAAGGTGTCGCGGTGAAGTAGCGAATCGCGGCGAGGCACGGAGTCGCGCAGATGAAACTGGCCCGCGGCGGCGGCTGAAATGAACAGGCTGAGAACAGCCACGCAGCATGCTGTTCGCTTTCTCATAACTAATGTTGGTTGCCCGAACCGTCGGATTGGTAGGCGCCGATATCCTTGCCCGGGGGTGTTATCCGGGTAGCTCCGAATACCGGATCGACCGGGACCACTGCGTAGGGTGAAAAGCCGGTATTGCCTTTCCCGATCGCAGGCGAGCCTGCATTCAGATGAAAGTTGTAACTACCCGCATAGTCGGCTTCGTTCCAATTAGTAGTTGCGGGCAGGGGTAAAGGATAGTTGACAAAGGAAGGGTTGTTGGCTCCGGGTATCGTTGAATTGCCGGCGTTAATGTCGGATGGCTGCTGTTGGGTGATAAACCCGGCCGGAAGGAATTGGTCCGTGATGGCCGTGTCGTCGCCATAATTGTAGGTATATCCGTATCGGGTATTGGCCGTATCGGCGGCGGGAGTGGCCCCGCCTCCGCCAAGGACGCTAAGTCCGTACGCGCAATCCACCAGGAGGTTGTTGTAAGCCATGCCGCGGCCGTCCTGCTCGAAACAGATAGAACCGCCCTCCCCGGCTTTTGCCTGCCGGTAGCCGGTTGTCAGGACCGTATTGTTGTAGGTGTTCATGTTGCTTTGCGGGGAAAGGCCGCCCGCGTTGGCCGTTTTGAAAGCATTGCCGGTCCCGCCTACCACGAGGTTATAGCCGATATCGCCGACGCTGCCGCTCTTGACATTGACGCATTCCCCTGCGGTGAGGCCGACCTTTTCGAAGGTATTCCGGAATATCTCGTATTTACAGCCTTCCGGCCGGACCATATCGTTATTGGACCCATACAGCCAGGAGTCTTCCAGGACAAAATTGCAGGCGGGGTTGTTGACAAAGATACCGTAGTAAGCCTCTCCGGGTCTGCTGGCAGCCGTAGCAGGGGCGATACCGCCCAGGTATTCAAGGTGGGTCCATTTTATGATAATATCGCCGCTGCCGGCGCCGCCCTGGATGCCGCCCCAGTAGCCTTTGAATGCGGGATCGGTATTGGGGTCCTGGGGGTCCAGTGCCGGATTGGATTTAAGCGAAGCGTCGGCGATGGTGAATACGACCGGGCTGGTTTGTGTTCCAAGGCAAAGGAAGGTACCATTAACAACCAGGGCAGGGGCGTACCCTTCCGTGCCGATGAGGCTGCTATTGGACCCGACGATTAACACCTGAACCCCGCTTTGGACGACAAGCGTATCGCCGCTGTTGATGGTGGCGTTCGCGTAGTCGCAGCTGAGATAATAGGTCTGGCCGGCCTGCAGGGTGCCTTCGATCGACCGGCCGTTGGAACCGTTCTTGGAGTTAAGCGTATCTCCGTTTTGAATATAGGAGCCGGATACGAATTGCTGTGATGAGATGTTGACTTGCTGGCCTTTTTTGCAGGCGGCGAGCAGGAGTCCGAAAATGACCGCCGAAAATGCAGCTGATTTTTTTAACATAGAGCCTTCAAATGATTGGGGGGCTAAGTTAGGCCAATCGAAAGGTTGGAATATTATCTAACCGTTAATTTGGGAGGGAAACTGTATTTTTCGCGAAATGCGTTCCGCATCTCTTCTTTTGAATACAGCGCAAGTTCATGATGTTCTATAAAGTGATTTACTCCCTTGTCCGGAGTCGCAATTGCTATAGACCAGGTCGTAAAGGTAGGCGCTCTCGGTGAACATGATCGATATTTTGGTAATCATTCGCAATATAGCTTTTTCCTATCTTTACGCCCTATGCATACGATTAGCCCGGGAGCGCGTTTCCGGAAAGCCATGGAGAAAGAAAAGCCCCTGCAGGTAGTAGGGGCCATCAATGCCAATCATGCCTTGTTGGCGACGCAGGCTGGGTTCAATGCCATCTACTTATCGGGCGGTGGCGTGGCGGCAGGGTCACTGGGTATACCCGATCTGGGTATCACCACGCTGGATGATGTGTTGACGGATATTTACCGGATCACTAATGTTACGGACACCCCCTTGCTGGTAGATGTAGATACCGGTTTTGGCCCTTCGGCCTTTAATATCGTGCGGACGGTCCGATCGCTCGTCAAGGCCGGGGCGGCGGCATTGCATATCGAGGACCAGGTAGGCGCAAAACGTTGTGGTCACCGCCCGGGGAAAGAGATCGTAAGCAAGGAGGAAATGGTCGACCGGATCAAGGCGGCAGTCGACGGGCGGACCGACGAGCAATTCGTCATCGGCGCCAGAACCGATGCGCTGGCCAACGAAGGGATCGATAAAGCCATCGAACGGGCCATTGCTTATAAGGAAGCCGGCGCCGACTTCATTTTCGCCGAAGCCGTTACGGAGCTGCCACAATATAGCCGATTCGCGGTGGAAACCGGGCTCCCCATCCTCGCCAATATCACCGAATTCGGGATGACGCCGTTATTTACCGTTGAGGAGCTCCGCGGGGCGGGAGTGGCCATCGTACTGTATCCGCTGTCCGCTTTTCGAGCCGCCAATAAAGCCGCTCAAAACGTATTTCAGCATATCCGCATGGATGGGACGCAGAAAGATGTGGTTGATACTATGCAGACCCGGAAGGAATTGTATGACAGCATCGGTTATTATGATTACGAAGAAAAACTGGATAACCTTTTTAAGCGCAAATAATCATGTCAGATAATCAAACAACAGCCCCGAAACCCAAGAAAAGCGTAGCCTTGTCGGGAGTGGCAGCGGGGAATACCGCGCTTTGTACTGTAGGCAGAAGCGGCAATGACCTGCACTATCGGGGTTATGACATCCTTCAACTGGCCGAGGGTGCGGAATTTGAAGAAGTCGCGCATCTGCTCATTCACGGAACGCTGCCGAACAAAGCGGAGCTCGAAGCTTATAAGAAAAAACTGCAGTCCCTGCGTGGATTGCCCGAGCGGTTGAAGGAGGTTCTGCGGCAGCTTCCGAAATCGACGCATCCGATGGATGTTTTACGCACGGCTGCTTCCGCGTTGGGATGTCTTGAGCCCGAACGGGAAGATCATCATGCGGCCGGCGCCAGAGAGATTGCCGACAGGCTTCTCGCCTTTTTTCCATCGGCGCTGCTATATTGGTATCACTATTCGCACAACGGCAAAGCCATCGAGGTAGAAACCGATGATGATACGATCGGGGCCCATTTTCTTCACCTCCTGCATGGGAAAAAACCCTCTGCCAGCTGGCAAAAAGCCATGCAGGTTTCCTTAAACCTATATGCCGAGCACGAGTTCAATGCTTCGACCTTCACCGCCCGGGTGATAGCCGGCACAGGTTCGGATCTATATTCAGCGGTCACGGGGGCCATCGGGGCCTTGAGGGGCCCAAAACACGGAGGTGCTAATGAAGTGGCTTATGAAATTCAAAGCCGCTATGGCTCGCCGGAAGAAGCCGAGCGGGACATCCGCGAACGTCTGGGGAGAAAGGAGGTCATCATCGGCTTTGGTCATCCCGTCTACACGGTATCCGATCCGCGAAACGTGGTCATCAAAAAAGTGGCCAAACAACTGTCGGAAGAAGCAAAGGACATGCTGCTGTTCGATATCGCCGAACGGCTGGAAACGCTGATGTGGAACGAGAAAAAAATGTTCCCGAACCTGGACTGGTTTTCCGCGGTATCTTATCACCTGATGGGGGTCCCGACGTCGATGTTTACGCCGCTTTTTGTCATTTCGCGCGTTACGGGCTGGAGCGCCCATGTGATCGAACAGCGGGAGGATGGGAAAATTATCCGGCCCAGCGCGAATTACACCGGACCCGAAAACAGGGAATTCATACCGATCGAAAAACGATAAACATGTCTTCATACGTCTCGAACGAACGGCCCCAGCCCGATAAGGTTTTAGTGGACATAGCCGATTATGTACTTCACTTTGAAATAAAAAATGAACTGGCCTGGAAAACGGCGCACTATTGTCTGCTGGACACGCTTGGCTGTGGATTCGAAGCGCTAACCTATCCCGCTTGCGCCAAGCTGTTAGGCCCGGTGGTTGCGGGAACGATCGTTCCCAATGGGGCAAGGGTTCCGGGGACGTCCTTTCAGCTGGACCCTGTCCAGGCTGCTTTCAATATTGGCGCCATCGTGCGCTGGCTGGACTTCAACGACACCTGGCTGGCGGCCGAATGGGGCCATCCTTCCGATAATCTGGGAGGTATTCTGGCCACGGCCGACTGGCTTTCCCGAACAGCCGTAGCAGGCGGGAAGTCTCCGTTGCTGATAAGAGACGTACTGGATGGTATGATCAGAGCGCATGAGATCCAGGGGGTCCTTGCGCTCGAAAATTCGTTCAATAAGGTCGGGCTCGATCATGTGGTGTTGGTCAAGCTCGCTACTACGGCAGTCGCGGGCCGGTTGATCGGGCTGACGCGGGATGAGCTGATCAATGCGCTTTCGCTTGTCTTCGTCGATGGGCAGGCGTTACGCACCTACCGGCATTCGCCCAACACGGGCAGCCGAAAGTCCTGGGCCGCGGGCGACGCCACTTCGCGTGGGGTTCGACTGGCCCTGATCGCTAAAACCGGTGAAATGGGTTATCCTTCCGTGCTGACTGCCAAAACCTGGGGCTTCTATGATGTTTCCTTCAAAGGGCGGCTCTTTCAATTCCAGCGGGAATATGGGTCGTACGTGATGGAAAATGTGCTGTTCAAGATCTCCTTCCCCGCGGAATTTCATGCTCAGACGGCTGTGGAAGCGGCCATGACCATTCATGAAAAGCTCCAGCGGGCCGGAAAGACAGCGCAGGATATCCAAAAACTGACCATTCGCACGCATGAGGCGGCGATCCGGATCATCGATAAAAAAGGCCCGTTAAGCAATCCCGCGGACCGGGATCATTGTATCCAATACATGGTCGCGGTTCCCCTGCTGTATGGAAGGCTCACCGCCGCCGACTATGAGGATAATGTTGCGGTGGATCCGAGGATCGACGCGCTTCGCGAAAAGATCGTCTGTGTTGAAGACCCTCAATTTACAAAGGACTATCATGACCCGGACAAACGTTCGATCGCCAATGCGCTGACGGTTGAATTTGCCGATGGCAGCCAATTGGAGGAGGTCGTCGTGGAATACCCGATCGGTCATAAGCGGCGGCGCCAGGAGGGGATACCCAAATTGGTCGAGAAGTTTAAGGTCAACCTGGCCCGAAAGTTCCCTGAAAAACAGCAGCGGGTCATCCTCTGGGGGTCGCTCGACTATGAGCGGCTGGTCAATACCCCTGTGAATGAGTTTGTAGACAGCCTGATTATTTAGTAAATTTGCGGCATGGAAAATCAAGGCATTACGCGGGAGCGGCTGGAGCTGCCCCATGGGGGGAAGCGGCTGCTGCTCCATTCCTGCTGCGCGCCCTGTTCTGGAGAGGTAATGGAGGCGATCATCGCATCAGGGATCGATTTCAGTATTTTCTTCTATAACCCGAATATTCATCCGAAGAAGGAGTATGAGCTGCGTAAGGAAGAGAATATCCGGTTTGCTGAGAAGCATAACATCCCTTTTATAGATGCTGATTATGACATGGACAATTGGTTTGAGCGTGCAAGGGGTCTGGAATGGGAGCCCGAGCGGGGGATACGCTGCACGATGTGCTTCGATATGCGTTTTGAGCGGACGGCATTGTATGCGGCCGAGAACGGGTTCGATGTCATCTCCAGTTCGCTGGGTATTTCCCGCTGGAAGAACATGGACCAGATAAACGACTGCGGGGTCAGGGCTGCTGCTCGCTATGAGGGGCTTGTCTATTGGACGTATAACTGGCGGAAAAAAGGCGGCGCGGCGCGGATGATAGAGATCAGTAAGCAGGAGAATTTTTATATGCAGGAATATTGCGGCTGCGCCTATTCGCTGCGGGACACGAATGCCTGGCGAATGGAGAATGGGCGGGAGAAGATCAGGCTGGGCGAGAAGTATTATGGGAAGGAGGATGCCTCATAAATGATGATGTCTCATAGACGACCGGGCGGCGAGTAGAGCTGCAAAGGTAATGAGGGAGGCCAGGCAAAGATAATATCCTACGGCGGTCAGGCCGTACTTTGTGGCCAGCGTGGTGGCCAGGTAGGGAGTCAACGAAGCGCCGAGGATACCTGCCAGGGTAAATGCCAAAGAAGACCCGGTATAGCGCACAGCCGCCGGAAAGATCTCGGCCAGGGCCGTCCCCAACGGTCCATAGGTCAATCCCATCAGGAACATCCCTACTGCCAGAAAGACGCCGGTGATTGCCAGGCTGCCGGTGCTGAAGAAGGGGGAAAACACTAAGCCGAAGATAAAAATACTTGCGGTTGCCAGCAGCAATATACTACGGCGGCCATATTTGTCGGCCAGCGCTGCCGATAGCGGAATACCCGCACCAAAGAACAGCATGGAGATCATTTGAATGATCAGAAAGCTGCCCCGGGGGTAGTTCAATTTTGATGTTCCCCAGCTCAAGGTAAAAACCGTCAACAGGTAGAATAAGAGGAAAGTGGTAATGGATGCCGCCGTGCCCAGGATAATTGCCCTGGTTTGTCGGGTGAAAACGTCAGCTACGGGTATCCGTACGCGTTCGTTATTTTTGACGACGTTCAGGAAGTCGGGTGTCTCCGTGAGCTTCAGCCGTACATAAAGGCCCACCCAAACGAGGATGGCGCTGGCGATAAAAGGGATGCGCCAGCCAAAATCGAAAAATTGCTGATCACTCAGCGTTTTGTTAAGGATGAGGAAGGTGCCACTGGAGAATATGAACCCGATCGGTGCACCTAATTGCGGGAACATGCCGTACCATGCTTTCTTGTGTGGCGGGGCGTTTTCGGTCGCCAGCAGGACAGCGCCGCCCCATTCGCCGCCGAGCCCGAGGCCCTGGCCAAACCGGAAAAGAGCGAGCAGGGCGGGCGCGGCTACCCCGATCGTACGATAGCCTGGCAAAAGGCCAATGGCCACCGTAGAGGGCCCCATCGTCATCAATGCCGCTACCAGTGTGGCTTTCCGGCCCTTCCGGTCGCCAAAGTGCCCGAATAAGGCAGAGCCTAACGGCCTGGCAAAGAAAGCCAGTGCAAAGGTTGCCAGCGACTCGAGCGTCGCGTTTGACGGGTCGCTCGCAGGAAAAAATAATTTGGGGAAGACCAATACTGCTGCTGTAGCATAGATGTAAAAATCAAAAAACTCGATCGTGGTGCCGACAAGGCTGGCCAAAAGAATGCGGGAAGTCGGATTGCCAATCGTAGTAGTCTGATTATTCGCCATAAGTGCGGCAAATCTAGCCATTTTCGCCAATTCAAATGATCGTTAGGATATATCCCAACAAAGAGCCGCCTAATACTACCAGCGCTGTATTCAGCCGCGGAAAACCAAAAACTACCAGGGCGCTTAGAAGGGTGATCAATCCCGGCTTCCAGTCTGTCACGGTTGCCCGGCCGAATGTCCAGGAGACTACCAGGATGATGGCTACTGACGCTACGTTTACGCCGTCGAGGAAGGCCGAGAACATTTTAGACCGCCTCATTCGCGGCACCAGGGGATTAAGCAGGCCCACAAAAAGAAAAGAAGGCAGGAAGACGCCCAATGTAGCCCATGCCGCTGCCTGCCAGCCACCCAGCTGCCAGCCGATGAAAGTCACGGACGAGAATACGGGTCCAGGGGTGAATTGTCCTACTGCAATGGCGTCCATGAGTACGGAGCGGGATAAAAGCCCTTTTGCCACCAATTCCTTATCCAGGAAGGCGAAGAGGACATAGCCGCTTCCATAGAGGATGGCGCCAATTTTAAGGAAGATCAGGAAAATCCGAAGGTTCATCCCCGCCGCCGGGATCTGCAGGAGAACCGGAAAAAAGCCGTTGGTCCTGGTGGCTGCGTTTCGGGCCATATAGAGACTTAGCGTAACCAACCCTGCGCCGAACATGGCATAGATTTCATCCAGCCCGAGGAGGCAGGCGACCAGGACAATTATGCCAACGATCCGGAGCGTCACTGTTCTCACCGCCCGTTTTGCCAATGCCAGCGCGGCCGCCAGGATAATGGGAATAATAGCCGCCTTGATCCCGTACACCCAGGCATCGACGCCCGGTAGATGACCATATCGTTGATACAGCCAGGCCACCACACCGGTGAGCAGGACGGCGGGGAGGATAAAGCAGGCGCCGCCTACCAGCAGTCCTTTCCAGCCTCCGCGCTCATAGCCGATATGGATCGCCATCTCGGTGCTGTTCGGGCCGGGGATAAGGTTTGTCGCCCCCACCAGGTCCAGGAAATGCTGGTGATCCATCCAGCCACGCCGGTCCACCACCTCCTTTTGCATCAAGGCGATATGTGCGGCCGGGCCGCCGAAGGCAGTAAATCCGAGCCGGCCGAAGAATGCTGCCAGTTCGCGTAAGCTTGATTTCTTATCCATCAATAGGAAGATTCCCTCCTCCCAAAAGTAAAAGCATGGGAAATTCGAAATGAAAAAATATTTGGGGCAAAATCACTGCCAAAAATGTGCTCGTAACGTATCCCGAGGTTAAACTGGATCCTTCCCGTAGGTTGAAAGAGGTACCCAAAACTCAGTCCCGCCGAGGCGCCGGCGATTTTCGCATCCGAATATATGCCTTGTGCGTCCGGCAGCTGAATATCCGTGGCGGCAAAACCGTACCCGGCATTTGGTTCAAGGTAAAACCCTGTCCCGGACCTATCGATTGTGAACCGATAGCCCGCCACAAAGGGTGCGGTAATAACGTCGTTCCCATTGTTGGAGAAAGCGCTTAAACCAATTTCAGCGGTGACATAATCCGCGTCGGAAACCGGAAAGGCAAAATTGAGAAAACCACCAAAGCCAACCGCATTGAAGCCTTTGAAGGAAAGCCGGTCAATCTCCAACTGTGCGTTTGATGTTTTGCAGAAGCCCTGGACAAGAAGGACAAAGAGCAGTCTTTTAGTCATGGTAAAATAGTTATATGATGGCGGGGGTTACTCCGATTTCAAGCTGTCTACCGGCCGTGACATGGCAGACCGGAAAGCCTGGTAGCTAATAGTCAGCGCAATGGCCGCAAAGATGAAGAATGCTGCGAGCGCGAACGTCGAAACACCAAACGGCGTGCGGTATACGAAGCTTTGCAACCACCGGTGCATGCCGTACCAGGCCAGTGGAAAAGCGATCACCAGAGACAGCAGGATTAGCAAAACGAAGTCCCGGGCGAGCAGTCCAATGATATCACGGACACGGGCTCCGAGGACCTTTCGGATGCTCATTTCTTTGTTTCGTTGTTCGGCGGCGAAGGTGACCAGGCCGAAGAGACCCAGACAGGCGACCAGCAGGGCCAGGGCGGTAAAGGTGGTGATCACCTGGCCGACCCGGGAGTCAGCGGCATAGAGCTTGTTGAAGTCGTCGTCCATGAACGAGTAGTCAAAGGGGGTAGTACCCGCGTACTGTGCATATAGCCTGTGTACTTGTTCGACCGTCGCAGCAATATTGTTGGTGCTCAAGCGAATGCCGGTATAATCACGATACCCGATCAACGACATTACTAAAGGAGGTGTTGCCTCATGTAACGTGACCGAATGGAAGTCGTTTATAACGCCAAGTATGCGATAGGTTACCAATTGCCCCTCACCCTCGGGGTGGTAAAGGCTTTTGCCCACCGGGTCGGTTATACCTATCAGCCGCGCCATCGTCTGGTTGATCAGGACGCCCTGGGAGTCCGACTTCATCTCCGGGCGGAAACTGCGGCCGGAAGCCATGGTCATCCCCATGGCATCGATATATCCGGCATCGGTATTCCACCGCTCCGGCCCGAAAGAACGCGTCCGGGCCGGATCTGAGAACCACACATCCGCCGTCGATAAATTAGTGGTAGGAAACGAGCTGGCCGTGGTCACGGCACGGACACCCGGTAATTGGGCCAGGGCATTTTTGAAGGCGAGGAGGTGCCCGCCCATCGTTCCTGTATGGCGAACCAGGAGGACTTGTGAACGGTCATATCCCAGGCGTTGGTTTCGGATAAAGTTGAGCTGGTTGTATATAACGAGCGAGCCGACTATCAGAGCAATAGCCGTAGTGAACTGGAAAACGACCAATATGTTGCGAAGCCAGCTACCTTTGAAACCGGCGGAGAGTTTTCCTTTCAATACCTCTATGGGTTGGAAGCGCGACAGATAAAAAGCGGGGTAGCTGCCGGCGAGTACCCCCACTACTAATACGCCGGCGCATGCTGCAGGGACCAGCCAATACCAGGGCAGCGTAGCCATCGTCAACTGCTGCCCCGACAGGCGGCTGAAAAACGGCATAAGCGACAATGCCAATATAAATGCCAGCACCATCGCGCCAAAGCTGTATAAAATGGACTCGACCAGGAATTGGGTGACCAGGTTGCTGCGCAGTGACCCCAATACCTTCCGCACGCCCACCTCACGGCTCCGGCCGGCCGAACGCGCTGTGGAAAGGTTCATAAAGTTGACACAGGCCAGCATCAGGATAAAGACCGCGATAATCATGAACATACGCACGTAGACGATGTTTCCCGAAGGCTCGGTCTCCTTGGGAAGGTCC
>Ga0206851_1097_pt2 | contig 20617 bp, 12 predicted proteins | sample Alteio_BWOrgCont_13_FD_152904 | JGI IMG/M metagenome (GOLD analysis project Ga0206851, IMG submission 152904) | Enriched cells from forest soil in Barre Woods Harvard Forest LTER site, Petersham, Massachusetts, United States -... | ecosystem: Environmental > Terrestrial > Soil > Temperate forest >... | reverse complement strand
AAAATATTCTGGGACTGGGCCATCTATTGGTCTGTTCCCTCTTTGCTTTTTGCCAACAAGGCATTCACGAACCTGCAACTGCTCAAGGAACTGTTTTCCTCCTCCTCGGGGTATGGACGAAAATTTGGAGAACTGAGCAAAAAGATGCAGGACGTCTTTATCGCCTGGGGCCCGGACGAAACAGAATGCTATGGCCATCACTATGTCGATCCGTTTGACTTTGCTTACATGCGCGAGTTCCAGCTGGGGCTCGAGAAGCAATACGAACCCCAGGCCCTCATCGAAAAAATAGGAAGCAATATGCGGGTACTCGAAAAAGTAGCTGCTGAACTCTTCCGGCTTGTGAGCGCCAAGGTTCATGGCACTCCGTTTGACATGCCGGTAGACCCCTATCAAATCAATCTGGATATGCCTGCCTCCATGGCTACAGGCAATGAGCTGCCTTACGATGCAGAACTGGCAAGGGAAATCAGCAAGATGTGGTTCAAGCCAAAGAAACAACTGGTCAATGAAGACCACCGCAGCGGTCTGTGATGTACCCAAAACACGGGAAACGAAAAAAGAAAACCTGCCACAGGATAAGTCAGCGCTCGAACATGTAACACGCGAACTGTGCTATGTGAAAGACGAAACAGGTAAATACACCACCGACCTGAGCACCGGCTGGGATGTAAAAAAAGATGCGCTCGACAATGCCTGGAGCGATATCAAGGAACGCGTGGAAGAAGCCCGACAGGCGGTACAGAATGGAAAAAAAAGTCCGGTTTACTATTTCATGGAATTGAAGCTGATGGATGTGTTTGTCCTCTCGAAATACACCGGTTTTTGGAAGATGACGGTAAAGCGGCACATGAAACCAGCCGTATTTCAATCGCTTTCTGAGGCAAAACTGAGCATCTATGCAAAAGCATTTGAGATAACTGTTCTCGAATTAAAAGATTTTAAAGGATAGAAATTGGAAAAAGAATTTAAGCACGTACAGACAGCGCATTGTGAAAACGGAGTAGCCACAAGCTTATTGCAATACCACGGACTCGATTATATTTCCGAACCCCTGATTTTCGGGTTGGGGTCAGGGTTGTTTTACCTCCACATCCCCTTTCTGACAATCAGTAACGGCCCGGCCATTTCTTACCGTACCGCTCCAGGCTGGATCTTTAGCAGGGCCTGCAAATCACTGGGAATAGCTGTAACCCGGAAACGGTTTAAAGACGAACGTTCGGCCGAGGAATACCTCGATCAGAAAATTGCAGAAGGCATTCCCGTGGCCTGTCAGGTTGGAGTATTCCACCTCCCCTATTTCCCAGCCGAGTACCGTTTTCATTTTAATGCACACAACCTCATTGTCTTCGGAAAAGAAGGCGACAACTACGTGATCAGCGATCCGGTGATGGAAACATCCACCCTGCTTACCAAAGAAGAACTGACAAAGGTTCGTTTCGCCCGGGGGCCGCTGGCCCCCAAAGGACATGTCTACTATCCGGTGGTTCCAGGCAAGATAGACAATGCGCTCCTCAAAAAAGGGATCATCAAAGGCATCAAAATCACCACCCGCGACATGTTGCACATTCCCGGCAGTTTCGCCGGGGTATCCGGAATAAAATACACTTCCCGACAGATCCGTAAATGGCGCGAGAAACTTGGCCCCCGAAAGGCCGGTCTGTATCTGGGTCAGATTGTACGAATGCAGGAAGAGATCGGTACCGGGGGCGGTGGCTTCAGGTTTCTGTATGCTGCATTTCTGGAACAAGCCGGAACAATGCTCAAACAGGATCAACTCCTCACGGTTTCTGAGGACTTTACCCGGGCCGGTGATCTCTGGCGTTCCAGCGCAATCCAGATGGCCCGTATCTACAAAGGAAGACTCGATGAACAAAAGGATTATGAAACCAGCGCCGACATGCTGCTCGAAATTGCCGATGTGGAGATGCAGGCTTTTAAGAAACTGTCGAAAATAAAACTTAGCTAAGACAATCGCATTTCCCCTTTGGCATAACTCTTGCAATGCCGGCCTGGCATTCACGAGACCATTCTTTTTATGATCAAAGCATCCAATACTTCCGCACCGAAAACCGTTCTTGCATCTCTTATCTTTCTGCTCTTTACACTCAATGCCCACAGCCAGCAAACAGATTGTCTGAATGCCTGTTGGTCGAAACAGGTAAAACCGCTTCAACAGCAATGGCTTTCGTTTTCATTTACCGAAACCATCAACCAGTTTGAACACAGCTTTAAACCCTGGCAGGCCACGACCTATGCAGTGAAAGGCTTGGTGTCTTTGAATACCGATAGCTTCTCAAAAACCGACACCCTCGGCAGCGGCAAACGAATCATGTTCTCCAAAACCCGGCTAAATCCTGCCTCCCTGCTCCTGCTCGATTATGGCGAAGACAGCCTGGCTGCACCAACAGAAAAGGCGCTTCAAGAAGCATTGATACAAACGGCCCGGTATTCACCGGTTCTGCTGATCAATTATTTTTTCGAACTCCACATTCCTGCACAGAAGGAGACGCTATCAACTAACCTCAAGCCCCTGGCAATCTACAAGACAACGGTTGGACATACCATCGTGACGCTGTACATCCGAAAAGCGGATCAGCTGATCAGCCACATCACCACCCTGAGCGACGACGAACTGTTTGGCGACGTGCTCACCACCTTTTTGTATACTGGATATACCCGTCTCAGCAAGCTCTCTTATCCCGATTCGATTCACATCCAGAAGATCAATGGAAAACTCCGCGATGAAGTTGCCATCTCCGGGGCCTCTTTTGTTACGAAGGCGCAGCAGATCTTCGCTGCCGGTTCTGGTCTTGGTTTTCTCAAAGAAAAACCCAATCACCCCGAACTGAGTTCCGAAAAATACGACGACCATATCCACTTCATCAACCTCAAACATACCGACGACAAAGTATTGCTCGTTGAGTTCAACGATTTCCTGGTGGTGGAAGGCGCACCGCTCAACAGCGAAAACGGGGAGCTCATACGCAGTGAAGCGAAGCGTATTGCCCCTGGGAAACCGATCAAATACTTTTTGTTCGGGCATTATCATCCGCATTACCTGGGGGGCATGCGTCCTTTTATTCATGCCGGGGCCACCGTTGTTACCTGCAAGACCGACGAAGACTATGTACGCTACCTGGCAGCAGCTCCGCATCGGTTGAACCCCGACAGTCTGCAACTCCAGCCGGAAGCCTTGAAACTGGAGGAAATAAAGGAAAGCAAAACCATAGCCGATGCGAATTATGAGATGCGCATTTATTTCATTGGCGATAAATCAACCCACACCAATGACTATATGATTTATTATTTCCCGGCCGAGAAACTGCTTTTTGAAGATGACCTGGTCTGGATTTCCCAAACAGGTATTATCCAGAAAGCCGGAGCACGTCAAGCCGGTTTGTATCATGCCATCATCGATCTGGGGCTGGATGTTACCACCATTGTTCAGTCCTGGCCTGTGGCGGCCATGGGGGTCAAGACAATCATTCCGTTTACGGATCTCGAACAGAGCATGAAAATCAACTGAGAGATCAGGTGTCAGCTATCCTGTAGTTCATTCACATTAGTTGCGTTTTGAAATCAACCGGGTAATTACATCCTGCGCCTTATTTGTCAATTTCAACAAATAATCGCCCGCCGAAATTTCGTCCAGGTCGAGTGAAATAACCGATTTGCCTTCAGCTACAGCCTGGTTTTTACCAAGCACTGTCTGACCCAGAAGATTAACAATCTCAATACTCACCACGTCAGCAATGCTGCTGTTTACAGTAAAATGAATTGAATTGAATGTTGGGTTTGGATAGGTTGCCTCCAGCGAAAAAGTGCTGTTCACCGGCGAAAACTCTGCTATGCCCATTGCGCTGCATTCATTGTATCTGGATATATACTGCTTCCGGCCATTTGCCCTGGCATCCGTCCAGGCGCTGTAAATGGTGCAACTGTTCCTGACAGATGTGGAGTAATCGCCGACAAACACTTTTTTCCCGATAGCCCCAAAATCGGTCACCCCACTGCTTACTTGAACCGGTGAGGAGAAGCTGGATCCATTATCCGAGGAGCTCAATACGTAGTACGAAGATTTCTGAGCATTGTCGAGAATATTGGCAGAAACGCTGACCCGGTTGTTCCTGGCAGAAACGGTGGGCATAAAGACATGACCGTTGAATTGCGTGGATAAGTCAAGCGGAGCGGTCCAGGTCATGCCCCCGTCTGTTGATTTTGAATAATAGGCCTTGGGAAAAGCATTTACCGGAAAATCGTTCCAGACAATGAATAAATTATTCTGCTGATCACTGGCTAAGGAAGGTGCGGCATTTTCGCGGTTATTCACAAATTGCGCGGAATCAGGAAATACCCGTATGGCATGAGCTATCACCGAAGGGCTTGAAAAGGTATGAGCTCCATCGCTTGACGAGACATGATAGAGCGTGTTCGAAGCCAGATCGGCGAAGGAATAATGCAATACCCCGTTTCCATCCACAAGCAGGTTGCTCAGTTGTCCGGTTCCGGGATAGGCCGTTGCAGGTGTTGAAAATACGGTACTGGAAAGTGTTTTGGTTTTAACCTTTAACCCCGTCGCCAGCGTATTGTAAGGATAATTAATATAGCCCACGTATAAATTATTGGCATTCGGGCCATTCGTAAGATCAACGGCAAGCCAGTCTCTGTCACAGTTGCCATCGGCGTAGTTATGTACTGTTATCTTTCCATTGCTTGTATTGTAGGCGATGTTGCCCCGCCCCCAAAAATGATTGGCCCCCGGTTCAAGAACAAAGGTTTGCCCGTTATCGGTGGAAGTTGCCCAATAAGAAACCCATTGAAGTGAGTCGATGTAGTTTGCCAGGGTGGGGTTGGCCAGGAGGTAAATCCAGGTACAGTATAGCTTTCCGGTCTTATCATAGGCCATCAGAAAATCTCCTCCTCCTGCCACGATAAACCCGGGAAAATCAGTCTGTATCGGAGCGGCGGCGCTAAAGGCGCTTGCCTGCCAGGAGCCGCCCCCATTGGATGAGGTATAAACCTCGTACGACACTCCGGTGGCCGTAACGTCCATAAACCCGATCACCATTTTTGCAGAATCGTTCGGGTTGATCACAATCCGGGCTTCGCCTTCATCGGCTCCAGGATCGGTTTGTGTTGACACTTTCATATCAGAAGGAGCTTGCGCAAGTGCGGAAACAGAACTGATGAAAGTCAGTAATTTGAAAAAACGTTTCATGTCATTGTTTTTTTGTCGGTTAATGTGGAACATGGATCTTCGTAGAATCTTTGTTTGTTTTATAAAACGGCAATAACTTTTCATTTACACTCTGTTGCATTCCTCTTTGTCTGAAATAAGCGCTGCTGTCTTGCTTTCCCGACAAGACAGGGGATTTTTCTTCCCCCTTCGATTCGATGTGCGTTGTGTGCATGCAGGAAGCAAGGAGAAGCAGTAAAGTCATACAAAAGCAACCACCTGTTTTTGTTTGCATAAAGATGAGATACACGTTTAAAATTCGCCAGAGAGTTCAGAAGGCGCTTGCTATGTTCGGTACACCGCTTTAAAAAACATTCACCGTGTTCTTGTCTCCGCTTTCGGTGCAGATAAATTGCAACATACCAGAAAGAGGGCTAAATGCATCAGCGTCTTTCACACCATACACCAGCTTTATACAGCAGCGGTAAACAGGCTGTGGTAAACTACCGGTTTATCTGATCAGGCTCACATCGCCTTTGTACTGATGCCTGTTTCCGGCAAAATCGAAAAGGGTTACCCTCCACACATACGTATCGACCTGGGCCACCTCCGTGCCATTGTTGGCATGCCCGTCCCACCCGGTTCCCCAGCTAGTGGTATGAAAAAGCTCATTGCCCCAGCGGTCGTAGACTGAAAAATCGTAACCCTTTAAGTCAATGCCAGATCCCTTGGGCATAAAAACATCATTTCTTCCATCACCGTTTGGAGTAAATGCGTTGGGCGAAAAAAATTCATAATCCGGCACCACACAAACCGGCGTTTCGGTCGAAGCACGGCAACCGAACTGGTTTATTAGAAGCAGAGACACGGGAAAACATCCGGTATCGGCATAGGTGAAGCTGGGATTTTGAAGATTCGAACCACTGCTGTTTAACTCTCCGAAAGACCAGAGCCGGGTAGTTTGCCCGGCTGATGGCGTATTGAACGTAACCGTTGGATGCAGCATCGTTGCAGGATCGGGTGTTGCCGTAAACCGGGCAACAGGAACAGGGTATACCGTAATCAGCTCAGATTTATGAAGTCTTGCAGTACACCCATTGCTGTCTGTAATATTGACATCCACCGTGTATGAAACAACAGTAGTATCCTCCGTTGTAAAACAATGTGTTTGTTTCCCGTACCCAGATGCCGTGTACCCATCTCCAAAAATCCAGGTGGCATTTGTGCCTGATGGCGTCGAACTGACATTGAATGTGACACACAATGGAGCGCAACCGGCAACGCTATTGGCCAAAAGCTCAGGCAGCGGCACAGGGAAAACGGTTACCTGCACCAGGGCTGTATCGGTGGTATAGCAGTTGTCGGTTACAAGCAGCGTATAGGTCGTGCTTGTTGCAGGCTTAATTTTAGTATCCGGGGCTTGAGGATTTGTCGCTCCCTGAGCCGGGGTCCAGGCATACGTATACCCGGGGTTGCCTCCGCTTACACTCGAAACAAGGGTCAAGCTATCACCACAACACAGGGTGCGTTTGGGTGCAGTGGTTATCAGCAACGGTTGAGCAACATGCAACTTCAGCGACCTTGGCGCCGATACACAACCTGCCGAATCGGTGATTGTAACGGTGTAAGTGGTTGTTACGGCAGGGCAAGCAAGGGACGACACCGGATTCCCGTTTGCGGTCCACGCAAAAACATAACCAGGAGTTCCTCCAACGGGAGTTGCTGCCAGGTTCATGCAGGCGCCCGGGCAGACTGTTGCGTCATGCAACGCCGTTACCGTCAATACCGGGGGAGGCGTAAGGATAAAAGAGACCGTGTCTTTACAACCCAAACTATCGGTAAGGGTGCAGCTGTATTTTCCGGCAATTAAATCGGTAGCCAGGGCCGACCCTTGCCCCGCGCCAGGTTTTGGAAACCAGCTGTATGAATAAGGTACGCTTCCCCCAGAACTCAATGCCTTTACAGATCCGTTTGATCCTCCAAAACAAGAGGGCTTGACACCTTGCACAATGCTGATCAGCAAGGACGGTGGGGCTTGCAGTGTGGCGATGGCTGAATCGGCACAGCCGTTTGAATCATGTATGTGTACCGTATAACTTCCCGCCGCGAGCTTCACCGTTGCAGCCGATGTTCCCCCGGCAGGGTACCAGGAATAGGAATAAGCCGCAGTCCCGCCCGACACCGCAACGGTTGCATAACCGGTAGCCGAGGCGGCACAGGCAGGGTTTACAGCGCTGACCTTCAGCTCAAGCTTAGCGGGTTCTGTAATCAGGACAGAGTCGGAAATCATGCATCCCTTGGCATCGGTAACGGCAACAAATTCCACGCCTGTGGAGAGACCAGCTATGGCTGCCGCATTCCCGGCCGATGGATTCCAGGAATAGGTATAGGCCCCTGTTCCTCCCCTGGTAGCTACCGTAGCAGCCCCGGTCTTGCCACCGTTGCAACTCACCGCAGTTACAGAACGGATGGACAGAACCAAACCGGGAGGATCGTTGATCAAAACGAGGGCTGTGCCCGAACATCCATTTACATCTTTTACGCAGACGGTATAGGTACCGGCTGACAATCCGTTTGTCGTTGGCGCCGTTCCACCACCCGGAGACCAGCTATACGTAAACGGGGCTGTGCCTCCGTTAACCAGAACGCTGGCCCAACCATCGGCCCCTCCTTTGCACGATGGAGGAACTGGGGAGGGAATGGTCACATCAAGCGCATGGCGGCCCGCAACAACCACCGTGGTTGTTTGCATACACCGGTTGGCATCCTGAACGGAAACGGTGTAAGTCGCCGCGCTCAGCCCGTTGACTGAACTACCCGTTCCTGAAACGGGCGACCACGAATAGGTATATGGACCCGTTCCTCCGCTTGGCGTGATGGAGGCCGCCCCTGTGGCCCCACCGCAGCTGGCGGGAACAACCGTGGGTGTAAGGCTGAACGAAGCGCCTGTGCATACCGCACAGGTAGTTTGAAAATACAGACCGATCATGGCCCAGGCATAGCAATCACCAACATCGGTGGTAGCGTATGGGGCCATGGTCTGTCCGGCTTGAACCACACAGGTGGTATCATCAAAATTTGCAAAGTTATTGGAATAGGTTGCGGTGGTTCCATTTAACGTAGTGGTATGCATACCCGTCCCGATATTGTTTTGAAAATCTGTTCCAAAAAAGAAAGCACGGGCATTCGCACCGGTGGCACAGGCTTTAAAACCGGTGATTGAATCTTTGGTGATCGAGGCGGTTGCATCATTTACCAGGAGCCCATCGTCGATAATGAGATTTCCCTGGTAAGTGGCAGAAAGGTCTTTGTAGATGATCACCAGTGCAATTCCATCCACTTCATGATCGGCCGAGGCAAACCCCTTGACGTGAAACACGTATTTACCATTGCCGCTGATGGCAGCAGAGACATCAGCACGGTAAGAAACAGTTCCCGTTTCGTTCCAGCATTTGGCCGGGCCTGTTTGCAGCATCACAGCAGGATAATTCACAAAAGCGCCCCCGGCTGGCGATGTTACATCCACCGTAGAGTTTGGAGCCGTGGCCTCGGTATACGAAGCCACATACCAGATGTATGCTTTGTCGATAGCAATGCAGGAGGCTGGCAAGGCGCTGATTGTAATACCGGCAGTATCACCCGTTCCTGCCGATCCGCTGAAACGGGTGGTAAGCAATACAACCCCGCTTACCATATTCAACCCACAGGCAGTATTGTTGTAACATTGACCGAAGCGGGTAGTTTGTGGGGCAGGTAAAAGGCGTTTGTCTTTTTCAGAAGAACAATTACCGGTTGTTCCGGCCAAATGCGCTGTTGAAAAGATGTTGTTCTGTGCCACACAACCGCTATCAGTCAAGCTGGCTAAGGTTATACAGAGCGCGAAGAAAGGATATAGAACGTTACATTGCATAGGATAAAGATTTGCCGTTTCAGCAGCCAGAACGCTGTGAAACCGGAGGGAGCAGAATGCCGAAGAGAGAACCTCTACTCCTGATTTTCATATCGGGTATCCACGAGATCAAGGGGGCAGGATTGCGCCAACTGATGTGCCGATATTCCGGGCAAAAGTATCCCTGAACCCAGGGCGCTGAAAACCAAACTGGATAACAATATGGGGTGTTCAACTCCCTACAGCTGGCACATAAACCAGGTTAAAGAGTTCAGTGTGTGGGGAATGTATCGTTCATGGAATCAGCTTCACGTAAAGTCATTTTGGAAGAAGGGGGAACGGAAGAAACGACAGTTGAAGACAGCCAGCTCATTAATCTCAGTGCCCCCTGTCTCTGGGGTAAATACCAAGCAAGTAAAAGAAAAGAAAAGGGGGGCAGATGTAATTTTGACCAGCCCAAAACCTGGTTGCTGCGTCTAACACCAAAGGCAGAGCAGTGTTAATTTGGGTTTGGGTTCAAGTTGGGCAGGTTTGAATCAAAAGTGCGTCCCTTTTTGTATCTTTAGCTTCATCTTTATGCAAATCCCTTCTGCGCTGCAAAACGTAATGCTGAACGGGTTAACGGCAAATGGGGTTTCTCTTGCAGATTTACACTAAATTCATATATAGCAAACACATCCAAATCTTTATCATGAGCGAAGAACAAGTAAACCCCAACCAGTTAAACATCGAACTTAGCGAAGAGATAGCCGAAGGAATTTATTCCAATCTGGCGGTTATCACCCACTCCAATTCAGAATTTGTGATCGACTTTATCAAACTTATGCCTGGCGTACCGAAAGCCAAGGTCAAGTCGCGTATTGTGCTCACGCCTCAGCATGCCAAACGTTTGTTGAAAGCATTGAAAGACAATGTCTCTAAATTCGAACAGGTACATGGGCCAATCAAGGACACCGAGATGCCGAATGTGCTGCCCCTCAATTTCGGAGGCCCCACGGCTCAGGCCTGAGGTTGATTCAGCTGTCTACAGGCGTTTCGCATGAATTGATCGGCATCAATCACGGAGCCACTCTCCCACCTCTGTGTTTCTCCGCGATCTCCGTGTTAAATACACGTATTTCAAGACCGCTCCGGTTCTCCTCACCAGCCCTGTCACATCCAGGGTAGTTTCGAGATGATACCAACCGAACAGGAGAGGAGGAACTGGGATCTTCGAACCAGTTCTCCCGCAGAAAAAGCGGGGCAGACAAGCCACAGTCACTGGTAATCCCATAGCTATCAAGACCTACAAGCCGCAAAGAGCGGGTATATATGCTGCCTGAATTACCCGAAACAAATACCCGGGCGATCGAACCTGAAAATCAGGCATTTCCTGTTCTTGTCAGTAAATTTCATTTGAGGAGGATGCCTGCGGTGTTGCATCAGAGGCAGCGTGTGTCTAACCGAGGAAGCGTGTTTTGACGAAGGAAGAATCATGAAAAGACGAGGAACAAGACGCTCGGTGACTGGGAAGAGACGTGTATTGCTAAGGGAAAAAATGGTAACCGAGCATATTTTATCAAGGAGAAGTTATCAAAAGCAGGACTCAGACCACCGCTCCCCTGCCCAAACGCATTTCCCTAAGCGGCATGAACGTTTTCGGCTGCTGTTTAAAAATTCGTTAGGATACAATCCACGCCGGCTCACCAAAGCAATTTGCGCACGGCCCGGTTCAGGAAGGGGTTCAGCCCTGCAAGGTTTACCACCGCATTGGGCACCCAGGCCCTGTTGCCAATGGTACGCATGGCCCAATAATGCCGTTGGTGCTCCTTCCACATCTTGTCGTATACCTGTTTATCGTATTGTTTCAGGAACAGCGCATCAAATTTGTTTTCTTGAAAACATGTTATTGCCTGCCAACCTGCATAACGCCCCGATACCATGGCCTGTCCGATCCCTTCGCCCGAGAGGGGGTCGATGAGCGCGGCCGCATCGCCGCAAAGCATAAACCGATGACCCGAAACAGTAACCTTGCGCGAACCCAGCGGAAGACCCGCGCCCTGGATGACCCCGGTCATCTTTGCGTCCTTAAACCGTTCTTTCAAACCGGGCGAAGATTCAATAAGTTCAAGCAACCGTTCGCGCAGGTTGACCTTGCTTTTGGCTATGCTCGATGAAACCTGCCCGAGGCCTACATTGGCGGTATTGCCCGGCATCGGAAAGATCCAGAAATAACCGGGCAGCAGGTCTTTTATCAGATGCAACTCAATGGCTCCGGGGTTCATGCCGCTAAGATTTTCAAAATAAGCGCGAACAGCGCCCGAATGGTATCTACGGTCGAGGCGGGTATCGGTCAGTTTCTTGCTTACCACCCCCGTTGCCCCGTCGCAACCGATAATCAAGCCGGCCTCGAATACCGTATCGGCCCCGGCATACACCGTAACCTGTTCATTGCTTATTACCACATTGGTGACAGGCATGTTTTCGAACACAGTCACATTGTCGAGCCCCGAAGCCAGTCCGAACATAAATTCATCAAACTTCAGTCGCGCACAGGTATTCCCCACCTGATCAAACGTAACATCCATCGACCTGCCGTTGGGTGCAAAGAAACGGAGCGTACGTATGGCCTCTTTTGCGAAAAACGCCTCATAGGCAGCGGCATAAACCGGGTCGATCGACCTCAGCACTTTAACGGCATACTGGGCCACGGCATCCCCGCAGGTTTTATCGCGCGGAAAAGAGTATTTGTCGAGCAATGCCACCCGCAAACCCGATTTACCCAGGGCAAGCGCGCAGGTAGTACCCGCAGGGCCGGCTCCTGCAATGATCACATCAAATTTCCGGGGTTGTGTGGGCATGTTGCTTAAGCTTAAAGACGGTAATGTTTAGGGTGTATGGGGTCAAAATTACATCTAAATAGGATTCACTCAAAAAGTCAGAATACATGGGCTTCATTGGGTGTATTTACCAAGCAATTAAAAGGTACGGTACCCGAATCAGGCAATAACCCCGCGCTTTTGCGCAATGTCATTTGGTTAAGGAAACAAGATGCAACAGAAATACAGACAGCACCTGTATTGCTGCCCGTATTTTAGGATTCAACCAATCAGGCATCTCAAATAGATAACCCCGCGCTTCAGCGCGGGGTATGTCATCCCCACCCATCCGGGCTTCAGCCCTATTCAGAACCTGACGGTAGCTATTATTGGGCTAAAGCCCAGGTGTGTGGGGTGCTTCTACCCCGCGCTGAAGCGCGGGGTTATTTATTTTTTTCCTTAACTAGGGTTCACTCAAAAAGTCAGAACACGATAGGCGCCATTGGGTGTATTTATCAAGCAATTAAAAGGTATGGTACCTGAATCAATCAATAACCCCGCGCTTTAGCGCGGGGTATGTCATTCCGTAGAACCTTGGGCTTCAGCCCAAATGAGAACCCCACAGGAAGGTTTTTTGGGCTAAAGCCCACGGCTGTGAGATCTTTATACCCCGCGCTAAAGCGCGGGGTTATTTATGTTTATGCACACCGTATTGAAAAAATCATTGAACATGCTGACTGTTTGAAACGTACTTGCTGCAAGTGTTTTAAGCTACATAAATATTTTTGCTTGCTCCTGAATGACAACACACAAATGTAAGTTAATGAGCGTGTGACGATTAGTTGATTTGAGTGAACCCTAAACAGGCTTCACTCAAAAAGCCGGACAACCAGGCAGCATATGCCTCACAACTCAAAAGAAAGTTTCCGGCACATACCCCAGACCCGGAAATCACCCAACACCCGACGGCCCTTGCCTCTCCTCCATCTCTCCGCCTTAAATCCAAAGCATCCTGACAACCGCTGTGTTCCCCGGCTCCCGGGTATTGTCGCAAAAACCTCCGCTGCTTTCATCCTTTTTCTCCGCAAAAAAGTATATTTGTGGCATACACGCTTTAAAAAAACTTTATGGACGTAAAAGACAGTAACGGAACCTTGCTCAGCGAAGGCGATTCGGTATCGGTAATCAAAGATCTGAAGGTAAGAGGAGGTTCCGGAATCATCAAAAGAGGCACCGTGGTGAAAAACATCAAGCTTACCGACAGCGAAGAGGAGATCGAAGGCCGTGTGGAGAAATCGCATATGGTACTGAAGACCTGTTTTTTGAAGAAGATGTAAACCCGGTTCAACCGGGTTGTTTCCCTGTATTTTTCGATTGCTTCGTGCTTTTGTCCAAAAAGGTAGATTGAAGGGGTGTCTATGCCCGCAATTTCAGTATCCCCGCTCTCCACAGCCTGTCAAAGGCTTTTTCCGGAAAATCGGGGCCGAGTAGCTTAGCTTACCCCCGACCCTTATTCAGATGCGCATACGGGAGGTGCAGAATCCAGATTATTTTCAGGAAAGGCATCTCCAAACACTACCTGCACCCCGCTTTTGCGTGAGCAGAGGGCCGCTGGTGCCTGAACAGGTCAGAGAAAAAGGGCGATGTGAAATTCAACCCGCTTCACAACAGCCCTGCAAAAGGCTTAAAATTAATACTGATCAGGAGTCTGTTTGTAAATCATTATGCTCAGAATCATCCTGATAATCTGCGTTCTATCCGGCTGTGCTGATGTATGCAAGAGATATAGTCCGGTTTTCCGCCTTTACGCATGCCTTTTCGTTCAACCAGGTCACGACTTCTTACCCCGTACCGAATAACTTGAAAACCAGCAATCAGCCCCGAATCCTGTCAAATTATCTTTCCCGTCGTGTAGTATTTACTATTATATTTAATAATTGTTTATAACATATATTTTGCGTCCTTAGATTCGAAGAAGGTATTGTCCTGATTGACAGATTTTATAGAACCTATGCACTTTCAACATATATATATTTCAGTATTACTGGGTTGGGGGCTTCTGGCAAGTCAGCTCACACTGGCAGGAACGGCCGGGGCCGACTCCCTGTTGTATGCCCTGCGCACCACGCATACAGATACCGGCAAACTGAATCTGCTCAACCGCCTTGCCTGGGAATACAGAAAAATAAATACAGATACGTCCATCCAGCTCGAAAACCAGGCCCTCGATCTTGCCATGCGTCTGCCCGGTACGCCGGGCGAGCCCCCTTCGGCTGCCTATGAGGGGAAGAAACAAAAGCTCATCCGATCGAACTACCAGCTGGCCGTTTTTTTACGGATGAAACACGAACAGGACTTGTACCGCCCGTCCATCAGCTATCTCACACAGGCCCTGCTCCTGGCCGACAGCCATACGCCCGCTTTTCTGCGCTGCGAAATTGTGCATGAACTGGGCAAGAACTATTATTTCCTGCACGACTATGGGCATGCAAAAGAGTACGAAAACCTGGCCTTGCAACTGGCCAGGGCCGGAAGCAACAAGGAACAAACCGCCGACATCCTCATGCTTTCGGGGGTGCTGTACAGCAAGAGCGGAGCCCCGGCCGAATCAGACAAGGCCCTGCTTTTTTATTCGGATGCGCTAAAGCTCCTCGAAGACCTGAAAGATACCCTGCGCATCAGCACCGCCTACGGAAACATTGCCTCCGTTTATGGTAACCGGGGCGACTACCTGCGCGACCTCGAAATGAGTTTCAAGGTGCTCAACATCAAGGAAAAGATAAAAGACAAGACTTCGCTGGTCATGGTCCTGCACAATATTGCATTGACCGAAATCAAGCTGCACAACAATGCCAAGGCCCAGGACTATGCCTACCGGGCCTTGAATACAAGCCTGGAAATGGGCAACAAAGACGAAATATGCCTCATCCTCGTTTTGCTGGCAAGCATTTTTTCGGAAGAAGGCAACTCGAACATAGCCCTCGCTTATTCGTCCTGGGCCTTGAATCTTGGCATCGCAACCGACAACAAAGACATCATACAACAAGCCTACGACGGGCTTGGAGATGTATGCAAAAAACAAGGCGATTCGGCCTGGGCAAAAGGCGATTATGCCTATGCCCTGAACACAAAATACCCGCTTGCCCTGGGCTATATAGACAAAAGCCTGAAACTGGCGCGCGAAACTGCAGACGACTACTCCAAATCGCTCCTGCTGGGATCTATGGGCCTGATACAGCTCCGTCAGGGGCAGGTTCAGGAAGCCGAAAAAAACATGCTCGAATCGCTTGCCTGCGCAAACATTACCGACCGCCCCGAACCCCAACAAGCCATACACGAACAGCTGAGCGAGCTCTATCTGAAAAAAGGGGAGTTCCAAAAAGCCTACGAACACCTGCGAAAATTCATTGCCGTTAGAGACACGCTTTCATCAAAAGACAAAAGCATACAGGCCAGCAACAAAACCATGGCCTATGAGTACGATAAAAAAGCAGCCCAGGTGCAAGCCGAACACGACAAGAAAGAATTGATCAGCAGCGGCGAAAAGATACGCCAGCGTATCATCATGGGGGCCCTGAGCCTAATCCTGCTCCTGTTCATGGGCCTGGCCCTGTTTATCAATTATACCGGCCAGCAGAAACAAAAGATGAACCATCTGCTTAAACAACGCAATACCATCATCCAACGCCAGAAAGAACTGGTTGAAGCAAAAAACAAAAACATAGAAGCCAGCATCAACTATGCCCGCAGGATCCAGGAAGCCATTCTGCCTGCTCCGCTTTTCGAACCCGCAGAGGTGAGCTGCTACTTTATTTATTTCTTGCCCAAAGACATTGTAAGCGGCGATTTCTACTGGAGGTTCAAAGACGGGGATGACTTGTTCCTTGCCGTGGTTGACTGTACGGGGCATGGAGTTCCGGGGGCCATGATGAGCATGCTTGGCTACGATTTACTTGAATTTGCCGTGAAAGACAAAGGCCTGCGCGAACCCAGCCTCATCCTGCAAGCCATGAACGAACAACTCATGCAAAAACTCATCAAGGGCAATCCTGGCATTTCGACTGATGGCATGGACATGACCCTTTGCAAACTGAACCGGAAAACCGAAACATTGACATATGCAGGGGCCAAAAACGAGCTTTGCATAGCCCACCATACAGACATGAAGAGATATCAGGTCGACAAGCGTTCGGTGGGCTACGAGGCCGGTTTCATGTTCACACAGCAGACCCTGACCATAAACCCAGGGGAGACCATCTATCTCTATACCGATGGATATGCCGATCAGAAGGGCGGCCCCGAAAACAGAAAATACATGGGGGCCCGGTTCCGTACATTCCTGCAGGGTATATCGGGTTTAGCATGCGCTGAACAACAACAAGCATTGCAAAATGAATTTTTGAGTTGGAAAAATAAAATCATGCAGCGGGATGATGTGCTGGTGGTGGGGTTTAAATTATAAACCCAAAATGAAGAGGATGCGGTGTATTTACCACGGAGAGACACGGAGAAACACGGAGGCAGCACCCTGCTTAGTGTACCTCAGTGGTTACCCTAAGCAGAAAGCAATAAAGCACCCTAGTACCAACAAACAGAGTCAAGAGAAAAAAGTATGAATAGATCAAACACAACCAATATCCTGTTGTTTCTCCTGTTTATCCTGGCAGGACAAAATTCATTTGCACAGCATTCGCGTAAGGATTCGTTGTTGCATGTACTCAACCAAACAAAAACAGATACAGCGCGGATCACTGCACTTACCAATCTTTCGCATGAACTCGAACTGGAACAAAAAGACACCGCCTTCCTGCTCGGTAAACAAGCCCTGGCCCTGGCCGAAAAATTACCAGGGGCGATTGAAAACAACGGAAAGCCGCTTTCACCCGAAGCAAAAATCAAGAAAGAAAAGCTCATGTACTGTAACTATATGTACGGAGGCATCTTGAGGATTCAACACAAACATGAATTATTTCTCCTCGCCATTGATTATCAAACCAAGGCCTTGCTCCTGTGCGATGATCCTTCAAAAAAGCTGCAGTGGAGTTTTATCATTCATGAACTTGGCAAGGACTATTACTTTCTGGATGATTACAAGAAAGCGCTTTTTTATGAAAATCTGGCTTTTCAAATTGCACAATCACAACCCGACCCCGAACAACGCGCTAACATTTCATTGCTATCCGGAGTTATCAGCGAACGCATGGGAAACAGCGACCTGAGTCTGCATTTTCTGATACGGGCGCGAAACATATATACCGAAATGAAGGACACCGTCGACATTGCTGAAATGGAAGGCAACATTGCAGAAATCTATGCAAACCGGGGCGATTATCTCAGAGGTCTTGAAAGCATGTTTCATGTACTTAAAATCCAGGAACATCACCCGATCGATGTCATGTACGCAAGCACCCTGGTGAACATAGCCACAATGGAATCAAGCCTGGGAAACAGCTCCGAAGCTCTTCCCTATGCCTTCCGCTCGATCTGGGTTTCCGACAAACTTCATGACGAAGAACTCCGGGCACAGGCCATCACAACTGCTGGAACCATTTATTTACAACAGCGAAAGCTTCGTCAAGCCGAAGATTATTTTACCTGGGCGCTACGGGTTAATGTAGCGCGAAAAAGCAAACTCGGGCTCATCCAGAGTTATACCACACTGAGCGATGCGCTCCGTAAACAGGGAGACTCTGCCTGGACGAAAGGCGATCAAACCTATGCCATGGAAAATCAATACCCCCGTGCTCTTACCTATACGAATAAAGGTATTGTCCTGGCCAGAGAGATTGGCGAAAAATCGGCTATATCCTTGCTCCTATCTACACTGGGCCATTTGCAACTCCGTCTTGGCAACCCGGAGCAAGCCGAAAAAACACTGCTCGAATCGCTGGCCCTTTCAGACAGCACAGACCGGCCCGAAGCTAAAGAAGCTGCCCACGAAAACCTGGTTGGGCTCTTTGAGAAAAAGGGGGATTTCAAAAATGCGTTTGAACACCACAAACTATATACAGCCATCAAAGACAGCCTCTCCAGCAAAGACAAAACCATAGAAGCCAACAAAAAAACGATGGGCTATGAATACGACAAAAAAACCAGCCAGCTCAAAGCCGAGCAGGACAAAAAAGAATTGATCAGCCAGGGCGAACGTGTCAGACAGCGTATCTTGATCTATTCCATTTCTTCCATTCTCTTCCTGGTAATATGTCTTGCCTCGTTCATTTACCGCAACACCCGCCAGAAAGAAAAAGCAAACCTTATGCTCGAACGAAAAAACAACACCATCGAACGCCAGAAAAAAGAGGTGGAAGATAAAAACAAGAAGATAGAAGACAGCATCAACTACGCCCGAAGAATACAGGAAGCTATCCTTCCCTCCGAACTGTTTGAAACCGGAGAAACAAGCGACCACTTCGTCTATTTTGCTCCAAAAGATGTCATCAGCGGAGATTTCTATTGGCGTTACCGCGATGGGGATGAGCTCTTTATTGCCGTAGTAGACTGCACCGGTCACGGCGTTCCCGGAGCCATGATGAGCATGCTGGGTTATGATCTGCTTGAATATGCCGTCAAAGACAAAGGTCTTCGTGAACCCGGCCTCATCATCCAGGCCATGAACGAACAACTCATGCAAAAACTCATCAAGGGCAATGCAGGAGGCTCAACCGATGGCATGGACATGACCCTTTGCAAACTCAACCGCAAAACAGGTACGCTTACCTATGCAGGTGCAAAGAATGAACTCTGCATAACCAACAACACGGGTTTTAACCGTTACCAGGTCGACAAGCGTTCGGTGGGCTACGAGGCCGGTTTTGCATTTGCTCAACAAACCCTCACTCTAAAGACCGATGAAACCGTGTTTCTCTATACCGATGGATATGCCGATCAAAAGGGAGGGCCGGATAATGGTAAATACCTGGGGGCACGGTTCAGGACATTCCTGCAGGGTGTATCAGGATTAACATGCGCCGAACAAAAGCAATCCCTGCAAAATGAATTCTCTGATTGGAAAAAAGATTTTGAACAAAGGGATGATGTGCTGGTGGTGGGGTTTAAATTATGAAAGATAAGTGAACCCATGCATGAAAAATAATCCAAAGCATGTCAGGCTAAAAAAAACTGCCTGCTGACCAAACAAGAATAAAGGATGATTAAATCAAACAGAATTTATATTTTGTTCTTCCTCCTGCTGGCAGGACAAAATTCATTTGCGCAGCATTCGCGCAAGGATTCGCTTTTGCAGGCGATTACCATAACAAAAACAGATACGGCCAGGATATCTGCACTTTGTATGCTTGCCACTGAAGTGCAAGAAACAAACCAGGATACTGCGCTGAAGCTGGGACGACAGGCCCTTGTCTTGGCAAATAAACTGCCGGGGGAGGTTGCTGGCCACGGACAATCACTTCATTCACAAAACAAAATCAAGAAAGTGAAACTGGTGTTGTGCAACTCCGTTTTAGCCAATATCCTGATGTCTCAACAGAATCATGACTCACACGTGCTGGCCTTTGACTACCTGACAAAAGCATTGCTGATCTGCGACAATCAGGTTCCAAAACAGCAATGGTGTTTGATCATTCAAGAATTTGGAAAGAATTACTTATTTCTGAATGAATACACCAAGGCGCTTTTTTACGAAAATCTTGCGCTTCAGATACTGCAGGCTCAACCCAACAAGAAACAATTAGGTGATATTTTAGCGACCTCTGGAATTATTTGCATGCGACTTGGCAATACGGACCGCTCACTTGATCAGTTCAAATCTGCACAGCAGATCTATACGGAGCTGAAGGATACAAATAGGATTGTTGAAATGGAGGCGGACATTGCTGCAGTTTTTGGAAACAGGGGCGATTTTGTAAAATGCCTGGGGAGCATGTTCCATGTACTCAAACTTCAGGAACATGCGAGGAATAAAGATTTGTATTCCACAACGCTGTGGAATATAGCGGCATGCGAAGCAAACCTTTCTAACTATGCCGAAGCGCTTAATTATGCTTCCCAGTCGTTCAACCTCGCAAGTAAGAGGCATGACGATGAATTAATTTCAAAAAGTATACTTCTGATGGGAGCGCTTTATACAAACCTGGGGATTTTGACGAAGGCGGAGAACTATACTACCTGGGCGCTAAACCTGAACAAGGAGCAGAAGAGCAAAGCCGGGCTTTGTGAAAGTTATACCGCTCTGGGAGATATCTTAAAGCGACAGGGAGACTCAGCCATGGAAAAAGGAAGTATAAACTATGCTCTTGAAAATCGATTCCCCCTGGCTCATACCTATTGCGTCAAGGGACTGGCCCTGGCTAAAGAGATTGGCGAAAAAGCGGCTATCTCGTTATTACTCTCCATTATTGGGCACATAGAACTCCGGCTTGGAAATCAGGGTGAAGCAGAAAAGAACCTGCTCCAGTCATTGGCCCTGTCTGACAGTACAGACCAACCAGGCGCTAAACAAACAGCCCACGAACAGCTGTTCGACCTGTATGAGAAAAAAGGAGATTATAAAAATGCGTATATACACCACAAACTCTTTACGGCCATTAAAGACAGTCTGACAAGCAAGGACAAAAGCATAGAAGCCAACAAAAAAACAATGGCGTATGAGTTCGAGATGAAAGAAGCCAAACTCAAAGCTGAGCAAGACAAAAAAGAACTGATAAGCCAAGGGGAACGCATCAGACAGCGTATCTTGATCTATTCCATTTCTTCTATCCTCCTCCTGGTAATATGTCTTGCCTCGTTCATTTA
>Ga0206851_1133_pt1 | contig 20623 bp, 14 predicted proteins | sample Alteio_BWOrgCont_13_FD_152904 | JGI IMG/M metagenome (GOLD analysis project Ga0206851, IMG submission 152904) | Enriched cells from forest soil in Barre Woods Harvard Forest LTER site, Petersham, Massachusetts, United States -... | ecosystem: Environmental > Terrestrial > Soil > Temperate forest >... | reverse complement strand
TCTGTCTGGTGCTATTTTGCGGCAGCCATCAGCATTGCCGTGCTTGTGATCCTTCATTCGTTTCAAAAGACCTATCTCAAGGCTGTGGCCCTGGGGCTTTGAACAGCTTGTACAATCTGGGCCAGGCCCTTTTTCACAACGGGGTATACTCCACGGTTTTTTGTTTTTATTTTTTGTATCCATTGATGGATCACACGGGCATTTCTGACCTTCCCTTGGTTTCCGGTTTCCTTAAACCGGCTTAGCCGGCTGAATTCAAGGAGTGAATCCAGCAATACAACCTCATCATGCCAGTTCCCGATCAAGATTCCGGTTGTACGGATGAGTTCCTGCAGATCGCCGAGTTGTTTGTTGGGCTCCATCTCCTGTAGCAGCAGTATCACTGGCCCTACTCTTTTGAGATGTATCCTGATCTGGTGCATAGCCGGGGCTGGTGTTCTTCCTGACAACAGTTTTTCAACTGCCTTCAGTTCAGATCTGATCAGGGCCACACCTGCCCGTTTCAACAGCGGTTCTGTCAATCCGGCACAACAGATCCTGACAAGATCCTGGGTCCTTTTTAACGCTCCCGGTTCAAATTTCGAAATGGCCTTTCGCAGCCTTACCCGATGTTTCTGTTCCTGCTTTTTGACAAAAGAAGCATACGCACTCAGGAGCCTGGCTGAAGGCCGGTACTGTTTCAGACAATACACATTCACCTGCAGTTCCCTGATCTTGCCTCCCAGTTTAAATATCTTTCGGACAGGCCCAATCATTTTTTTACGTTCAAACTCCGAAGGGAAGAGTTTTTCAAACAGGTAAAACAAAGCACGCATTTTTTTGATCTCCACACGAAGCCGGTGGATGGGCTGTTTCCCAGGATCAGAACGCACAGCCTTCAGGCATTTCAGAAACACGGCTGTTTCGTCTTTGTATCGTTTATATAAAATGAGTTCATCTGTTGCCGTCTTCATCTTCTCGGGTCTCTTTCCTACAAATCAACGCCGAATTGCCCGCATCCTAAATGACAAGACTCAATAAGGCCGGTGATGACAGTCATTGAAACACCTTGGCTGTATCAGATACTTTTACAGCATTGTATTATGTCTTCAAAGAAAAATTAAAAAAACGATCGTTGAAGCTGTCCGATAGCGCTGCACAAACAGACCACCGCGGTCTGCAAAGGAAGAGCCCGGGCACAACAATGATCATGATCATTGCTTTCTTTGTCGCAGATCATTGGCACTCCTGCACCCTGCTGATACCTTTGCCCTGAAAAACAGTTCTATGTTTAACTTAAAACCTATAACTCATGTCACTGCTCGTAAAAAGACAAAAAAACAGCCTCCCTTCTATCATGAATGACTTTTTCAATGCCGGCAGGCTTTGGCCCGGCATTTTTGATATGGATGGAGATCAGATGGATTTTGACGGAGGGCGCAGGTCTATGGTCGTGCCCAATGCCAATATTGTGGAAAACGACAAAGACTACCGCATTGAGCTGGCCGCTCCGGGTCTCGAACGAAAAGATTTCAAGGTGGAGATTGAGAATGGGGTACTCTCTATCAGCGCAGAAAAAGAAGAAGAACGTGTTGAGGAGGGTGCAAACTTTAAACGGAGGGAATTTTCTTACAACTCATTCAGCCGTTCCTTCTCCCTACCCGATAACTCCATGCCCGACAAGATTGAGGCAAAATATGACAATGGCATCCTGCGTCTTGTCCTCCCCAAAAAAGAAGTTACCATGACCAAACCTGTCCAAGAGATTAAAGTTTCCTGACTCATTTGATTGTGATTTGTGTGAGAAAAACCTGTCCCTGTGGGCAGGTTTTTCATTTTTCAGTCCCAGATAAGATGCCAATACTTCCCGGGATAATGCTTTATCCCGCATTATGTATTAGAAGTAGCATTCGCGCTCAAAAGGCCAGCAGCACAACGAACCCGCGGGATAACCCATCCCGGTGACTATCGGGATGAGTTATCCCCAGACTTAACCTGCAAATAACTTGTATCTGATATGTTTCCTGTCCTTTTTTTGATACTTTTGCCCAAATCCTAAAAACCTACGCCGATTACCCATTTTGAAGCGATGAACAGCGCATTTGGTCTTATACCAGGAGTTTGATTTATCGAAAAAAAAATCAACAGCAGGCTTACCCTATTAATCCAATACATCTAAAAGAACGGAAGAATTATGACGAACACCTTACACACCCGAATCCTCACCTCCTGTCTTGCCCTTACCACTTTTTTTTCTTCCTGTAACTATGGAACCAAGAATGTAACCTATACAAATCCACCTCCAACACCAACCGATGTGGTGGTGGCACCAGCGCCGGATAATTCATATCCGAATAACGGCACAGGGTATGTAGCCCCCCCAGCCGCAGGAAACAGGCCACACCTCTCTTTGTCGTACCCGGTCCAAAACCCGTTTGTTTCACCCGATTGTCATGTACAGGTTGGAGCCCATGTTGATTTTGTTCAATACCCTACCGATATTCAAATAACCTTAAACGGAACGATTACCACATCCTGGTTTTTCAACCCCAACGACGGGACCATCAACGCCGATTTCAGACTTGCACCCGGAAACAATGTGGTATCTATCATTGCCAACAATTCTTTTGGAAGCGATGCCGTTTCAGAATACATCCAGTTTCCACAGCATCTGGCCTATCAGGTCAATACACCCGGGCAGGAAAATCCTCCCCAGATTGTACTGGTATCGCCTACTGATCCACGTCTGACCACAGCTGTCAACAACCTGCTTATCACAGCTACGATGAATCATGTGCATTCCATGGATGAGATCCAGGTAAAACAGAATGGGGTGAGCACCTCTAATTTTACATTCGATCCTTACAGTAAATCGCTTCAGTTCCCGGCTTCGCTTTATCCCGGTGTCAACTATTTCTACATCATGGCTGCCAATGCAAATGGGTCTGACGGTGTGGGCGTAAAAGTATACTATGCACCACCGGTTGTGGTAGGCGGCAACACCATCCTGCCTCCAGGCGTTTTCTTTGCCAATGGCATGAGCAACCCCTTCCTGAGCACATCACGTACGGTATCTGTAACCGCCCAGGCAACGAATGTATCCGACCGGCACCAGGTAGAAGTATACCTGGATGGACAAAGGATCCATGATTTTAGTTTTGATCAAAATTCAGGGAATATCCAGTTTGCCATCAATGCCAACCCAGGCAACAACCACGTCTATATTCGCGCTACCAACGATGCCGGCTCAGACGGTCAGAGCCTCAACGTGATTTATTCGGCTCCTTCTATTCCATTGCCGGTCATCACCGTTACCAATCCTACGGCCAATCCTGCACAGACAACATATCCGTGCATTGTAGTCGACGCTTTTGTAGATCATATTTACTCGGCCGATAAAATACACATCGAAGTAAACGGAGTGGAAGATTCTTATTTCAGCTATTACCCATCGGTGCGTAAGATAGCGTTCAGCCCAATGCTCAACCTGGGTGGAAACACCATTCGCATCAGCGCCCGGAATGAAGCCGGTGCAACCTCCCGGACGCTGCAGATTGTATATGCCCAGCCTGCTGTGCTCAAGCCTGTGGTAACCATCACCAATCCGATCAGCAATCCGTTCAATTCGGCCATCGGTTCGGCCTTTGTCATGGCACAGGTGCTCAATGTCAATTCGCAAAACGATATCCAGGTGATGGTGAACGGGAATGTACAGGGCAATTTTGTGTACAATGCCAACAACAGCGAAATCGAGTTCAGGGCGCCGTTGGTGGTTGGGTCGAACATCATTACGATTTCGGCCGGAACCGGTTCGGGGTCCGACCGCAAAAGCGTTACCATTATGTATGCTCCGGCGCCCAACAAACCTACGGTAAGCTTTATCGCACCGGGCGCCAGTCCGTTTGTCACTTCAGCAGCCCTGTTATCCCTCTCTGCGTCGGTACTGAATGTCGTATCGGCACGCGATATCGAAGTAAAACTGAACGGTGTGGTGCGAACTGATGTTGCATACAACCCCGGCACGCATCTGGTTACGCTCAAGACCATACTCACAGCAGGATCAAATTATTTTACCGTAACCGCCACAAACATTTCGGGAGTTGATTCAAAAGCGCTGGAAGTAAGCTATACCGCGCCCCAGGTAACCCCCAAACCAACGGTTTCAATCCTTGAACCATCGGCAAACCCGTATACCGCAGCGGGCAATACGGCTACCGTAACCGCCCAGGTCATGAACGTCCAGGCAAAAAGCGAGGTGAAGGTAACCGTAAACGGAGCCGATGATCAGAATTTTGGTTTTGACAATGGCACGCACCAGGTAAGGTTTAACACCACGCTCAACCCCGGCAACAACTACGTTTCGGTATCGGCAACAAACAACGCCGGTTCAGAAAGCAAGAGCTTTGATGTGATCTGCACCCCGCCTCCTGTTGCAAAACCTGTCATTACCGTGATGAACCCGGCACAAAGCCCTTTTACAAGTACCCTGGCCGGGGCCACCATACAGGTGAGCGTGATGAACATCAACAACCGTAACGAGCTCGAGATAACGGCCAACGGAACAGCGGTTACCAATTTCAATTACAACACCACCACCCATCTTGCCGAGATATCGGTGATCCTGAAAAACGGCAAAAATGAGTTCACGATCCAGGCAACCAACAACAGCGGCACCGAGAAGAAAGACCTGGTGATAACGTACACGGCAACGCCTCCCGGCAACGGCAGCGGCCCTGTGGCAAAACCTACCGTAACTATTGCAAACCCCGCAGGCAGCACATCAACAACCTCAAGCGCATCATTGACACTCAACGCATTTGTTGAAGGAGTTGTTTCTTCGGCAGATATACACCTGACACACGACAATACACCTGTTGCCGGTTTTAATTACAATGCCTCCAGCCACGCCCTCAACTTTTCGACGGCATTGCACACCGGAGCCAATACGTTTGTCCTCTCGGGTACAAACGATGGAGGCACCGTATCAAAAACAGTGGTGGTAACCTATACAGCTCCGGCATCAACGGTGAGCATGCCTGTCATCAGCATCACGTCGCCCACGTTGCCAGGTACAACCATTACCGACCATAATTTCCCGATCACCGCCACGATCACCAACATGACAGGCAGCAACGGAATAAGCGTAAACATCAATTCAGCTTCTGTTCCGTTTACATTCGATGTAGCCACCAAGGTGCTTAGCACAAGCGGTCATTTGCAAATAGGGTTGAACGACATCCACATTACAGCCGCCAATGGAGGCGGTACAGACTCCAGGACTTCATCCATCAAATTGGGCACACCTGCGGGCGTTCCGGCAACACCCGCTCCGGCGATTGCATTCATCAATCCCTTCCGTTCGCCGGTAACCACTTCTGACCAGATGATGGTTATTACAGCAAGTATCCAGAACATCACCTCCGACCGCGAAGTGACCATGACCAACAACGGACGGAACCTGAGCATTACCTACAACGCGGCTGCCAAACAGATCACTTCAACCGAGTCCCTTACAGCAGGAGCCAACAATATCACGATCACCGCAACCACAAAGACCGGCACCGATACAAAATCTGCTTCCATCAATTATGTACCTGCTTCAGGAACTGGAAACCTGACCAAACCAGCCATCCAGTTTATCAATCCTGCTGCGAGCCCTGCACGGGTGGATGTGTACACACCCGATCTGAGCGTGATGATTACCGGCATTGCACATGCAACGGATGTAACATTGAAAGTGAACGGCGCAGTCTTTGCTACCGGCGTGAATTACAACCCATCCACCCATCTGCTTACCTTCAAACCAAACCTGGTATCGGGCGCGAATAGCATCGAGATAAAAGCAAGTAATACCGCCGGCGCTGAAACAAAGACGCTAAGCATTGAAAGCACCACGAAGGGGGGCGGCAAAAGGCCTTAACTGGTTTAAGGGCATTTTTAATAACCCCGCATTTTTGACCTCTCCCTGCCCCTCTCCCAGGGAGAGGGCATGTTTGGATAGGGTTATTAGAGATGTCCTTAAAATTAATAAGCTGAAATTACATTTCCATTGTACTACGGCTTGAAGGCAATGTAATTAAAGTGCAAAACATGTTCGTTGAATTGGTTGTCCATTTTATTTGCCACGAGCTTCAGGTTATGGAAGATAAAATGGAAGCCGGGTACTAAAAATCTGAATTGGTTGTCCATTTTATTTGCCACGAGCTTCAGGTCGTGGAAAATAAAATGAAAGCCCGGTACTAAAAGGTGGTTAAGTTGATTTTTTCTTTCCTTAATGACAAAATGACCTGCCGAGAGAAGATATCTTGAACTTATTAACAGGATGTTTTCATTGGAGCGAAATTTCAATCCCCCGATTTCTTTGTCTGAGCATAAATCAAATTAAACAGTAGAAACGTAGTACGCTACTGTTCAGTACGCTGGCCAACTGCGTGGCGATCGAACTTCGGCGGGAGACTCCCCCGCGCATAGGGCGATTCGTCGTCCACTAAACTCCCAACTTGTTGAGTCAACCCTGCGTATGCCGGCCGGTGTTTCGGTTGCCAGCATCTAACAGACCTACGATCAACGATGCTTCAAAAGGTATTTATATCATACATCAATATTTTATGGAGGATAGAGATGCAATAACCAGTTAGCATTTCCCTCACCTCCACCTGGCCGGGCCAAAATATCCATCAGCACCGGCATTTTCCCCAAAAATAGCTGTATTTTTATAAGGGATTTTTATGTGGAACATCTTTTTACTGTACGAAAAGCCCGAATGTCAGGATCATCAGATTTTCAGAAATGGAAGCACAGACAGGGATATTAGAAAAAGAAGCTGGTTTCAGGGCCTTATTCAGATATGCCTCGGTTGGGATATTGGTGATAGGCCGGCATGGAAGAATAGAACTGGCCAACCCCCATACCGAGAAACTGTTTGGATACCGCAGTACCGAGCTTTTCGGAAAACCCATCGAAACCTTACTCCCCGAACCAACCAGACAAAAACACAATGCTCAGCGCGAACCGTATTTTAAAAGACTCCTGGCCCGGCCCATGGGCAAGGGCATGGAACTGTCTGCAAAAAAGAAAAACGGCGATCTGTTCCCTGTTGAAATAAGCCTGGGTTATTACGAGCACAAAGGTGATCCGGTGGCAGTGGCTTTTATTTCGGATATCAGCCAGCGGAAACAAGCCCTGGAAGCGCTGCAAAAATTGAATGAAGAACTGGAGGCCAGGGTGGTGAAACGCAACCTGGAACTCACCCATGCACTGGAACGGGAAAAAGAACTGAACGAGATCAAATCTCGTTTTGTTGCTATGGCTTCGCATGAGTTTCGAACCCCGCTCAGTACAATCCTGTCGAGTACTACACTCCTTGAAAAGTATACAGTGCCCGACGATGCCGACAAACGCAAAAAGCATTTCGACCGCATCAAGTCGTCGGTAAGAAACCTTACCGAGATCCTGGAAGATTTTCTTTCACTCGAAAAACTCGAACACAACAAGATCGATCTTGTTGTAGAGCCTTTTGACCTGCCCAGCCTGGCCGAAAACATGCGTTCGGCTGTGGAGGGGATACTCAAACCGGGTCAGCGCATCAGTTATACACATACGGGTGGAAACAGGGTGATATCAGATCGACGGGTTCTGTGCAACACGTTGAACAATTTATTGTCGAATGCCATCAAATACTCTCTTGAAAATGGCACCGTGTCCCTTTCTTCCGAAGTGAGCGAGACCCATGTGCTGATTACCGTACAAGACAATGGCATAGGTATCCCCGCCGAAGACCAGGAACATATTTTCTCTATGTTCTACCGGGCCCGGAATGCATACGGCATACAAGGCACCGGTCTGGGGCTCAACATCGTAAAACGATACATGGAGTTACTCAACGGCACCATACGGTTTAAAAGCGTGTTAAACCAGGGAACAACCTTCAGCATTGAGTTTCCCAGAGTATTGAGGAATGCGGCAGAGCAATGAGCCTGTTTAGCCCAAACACCGGTTTGGAGATTTCACAAACACGATGCTGCCATGAAAACCATCTTACTGATTGAAGATAAAAATGCCATCCGCGAAAACATCGCTGAATTCCTTGAGCTCGAAGGCTACCGGGTAATCCTGGCAAACAATGGGAAAACAGGCTTGTCTCTGGCAAAGACCGTGTTCCCGGATATTATCCTGAGCGATATCCTGATGCCCGAACTCGATGGCCACGAAGTATTTGCTGCATTGAAAAAAGAAAAACAAACCTTCCGTATCCCCTTCATATTTGTGACTTCCAGCGCCGAAAAAAGCGAACTGCAGGCTGCGCTCGACAAAGGTGTGGATGGATATATCCGAAAACCCTTTGAGCTCGAAGAATTGCTGGAAACGGTAGAGCGGTGTTTGGCGTTGGTTAAATAGGGTTCACTCAAAAAGTCGGCAATCTGGTGGAGGACGAATCGCCCTGTGCGCTGGGGAGTCCACGCGGAGAGCGAACTTCAAGATGGCTGGCGAGAAGCGATGGCCTGTGCTGAAAAGCCATCTTGAAGTTGGTCCGCGTGGGGCCTTTTTTGCGTTACTTTTTGGGCAAGCAAAAAGTAACTAAAAAATTCCTTTGAACACAAAGTTCGTCCACGATCTGCTTGGTGCAAGGGTTTTGATTGGAATCGACATTTAGTCTTGCATCTCAATGATAAAAATGAGACATTAGGTGTTGATTGGGTGATGGTTGTAGGTGTTTGAGTGAACCCTAAATAGATTGACCTGTGAATTCAGAAAACAAATATGACGTTTCGATTTTTTGATGCATTACGAATCCTGAAAACCAGGCTTCGCCGGAAGCAGATACCGCTGTAAAAAAATCTTATATTCTGCAGATGAAGATAAAGTATGCCCTTCGGGTGGAGGAGCAGGTTTGCAGGGAGGCAAAGCAGGTCTGTAAGAAGGAGGCGTGTGTTTGTCGGTAGACAGCGTTACTCAACCCACTTACATGCTCAAACTCACTGGATGGTGTGACAAAACTCACAATGCCGGGGAAGGGTATTCCCTTTCATAGCCCGTATTGAGTCACGATCACAACCGGGCTTTATAGGAGGCACCAAAGGGAATACAAAACCGCAGGAATTTCCGTTATCTTTGATTCAGCACATTCCCCTCATCGGTATGATCTACAAAAGGGCCCGGGTATTTTTATTCCTCCTCATCAGCACATTGGAATTTGCGGGTCAAAGCCTTAACTTCCGGAACTATACCGTTGATCAGGGGCTTGCTTTTGTGGGCGTAAATGCCATCTATCAAGACAGTCACGGAAATTTGTGGAGCGGAGGCTATGGTGGGTTGAGCCGTTTCGACGGAAAAACATTTACCAATTATTCGCCAAAGAACGGGCTGGCCAGTCACCAGGTGCTTGCTATTACCGGCGATACCGCAGGGAACCTTTGGATCGGCACTCAAAACGGGCTTAGCATACTCCGGGCCGGGAAATTCACCACCTATGTTCAAAAAGACGGTTTACCCGATGATAAGGTGAACTGTTTGCTCTGCGATAGCCGGGGACGAATCTGGATCGGGACCGATAAAGGGCTTTGCATCCTCAACGGAACGCATTTCACCTCCCCCCCTTCCCTGCTCGATTCGGTAAATACCAGCGTTCATGCACTGTTCGAAGATTCCAGACACCTGGTCTGGGTAGGCACCGACAAAGGGATTGTCTGTATAAGCCCCGATGAGCATGTGGCACATGTTTTTAACCGCTTCAACGGTCTGACAGACGATCATGTCAACAGCATCTACCAGGACACCCGGGGCAAATATTGGATTGGTACAGATAAAGGCATCACTTGTTTTGAGAAAGACTTGCTCGGTCATTCATCGGCTACAGTGCTTCATGGCATTCGCATAAATTCGGTCAATCAGGATTTGCAGGGTAATCTTTGGATCAGCACCGATCTGGGTCTTTGGAAATACGATGGCTCTGAATTCAAAAACATAAGCCTGGGGCATGAACTCAATGCCAACCGAACCAGTTGTTTGTATCTCGATTTTGAGAAAAATCTTTGGATTGGCACCTATTCTGGTTTGTTCAGATACCGCTCTGCTGATTTTGTAAGTTATGGTCAGGATGACGGCATTGTCCCCCCGTTTATCACCCAGCTTACACGCGACAGGCAGCGTAATCTATGGATCGGAACCCAGGGCGGTGGAATCTATGTATATAAAAACAACCATTTTTACAATTACAGCCTGGGGCAGGGTCTGCCCAGCAACAACATTACTTCTGTCATCGAAGCCTCAGACGGAGCCATCTGGATTGGTACCGACCATGGGTTTTGTACCTGCCCTCCGGTTTCTGATCCTTCGGTAAAACCCCGGTTTAAAAGACCCTCCAAGGATGTCCATCTCCATTCCGACACCATTGATATCCTTTTTCAGGACAGCAAAGGAGCCATCTGGTTTGGCGGAACCAACGGAGTGACCCGTTATCAGAATGGGTCGTATACCTGGATCCCTATTTCGGCTTCCAAAAAAGATTTCACCATCTACTATTTTCTGGAAGATGAACAACATACCCTTTGGGCGGGGAGCTACCTCGGCGGTCTGTTCCGGTACGAGGGCAACAGCTTTGTACAAGTCAGCAAAGAACTGGGCATGAAAAGCGATTCTTATCTGGCCATGCTACAGGATAAAGAAGGCATCTATTATTTCGGGACCTTCGACGGTGTCTATATGTATGACCCGAAAGGACGGTATGGTGAAAAACTGGTCCAGTTCAGCGAAGCCGATGGGTTGAGTTCTGATCTGGTTTATCTGCTGACATTTGCGGATGAGGAAGAAACATTGTGGGTTGGCACCAACCAGTCCTTGAATAAAATAGATCTTGGCGCTTATAAACACAACCGAAAAAAGAAGATCATCCCCTACGGGAAAGAAGAGGGTTTTACCGGTTCTGAATGCAACGGAAGCGCCGTATGCCTTGAACCCAATGGCACAATCTGGTTTGGGACAGTAAATGGGTTGATTTGTTACAACCCCGCCGAACACAAATCAAACCTGGAGCAACCCCGTACGGGCATCACGCATATCCGTCTGTTTTATTCCGACACGGTGCTTGCCGAACACACCGAACTGGGATATGATAAAAACAACCTTTCGTTTGAATATATCGGTGTCTGTCTTACGAATCCCGAAAAGGTGAGGTACCTTGTTCAACTAGAGGGTTTTGACCAAAACTGGTCGCCGGTGACATCCAGCACTATTGCCACTTACTCCAACCTTCCTCCCGGCCAGTATCGGTTCAAGGTTATGAGCAGCAACAATGAAGGAATCTGGAACTCCAATGCCGCAGGCTTTCGGTTCACCATCCTGGCCCCTTTCTGGAAAAGAGCCTGGTTTTCGGTGGTACTGGCCCTGGTGGTCATCAGCCTGGTTGTGTTGATATTCAGGTTCAGGATCAGTCAGGTCAGGGAAAAGGAGAACCTCAAGCTAAGGGTTGCCACCAATGAGATGAAAGCGCTGAGGTCGCAGATGAACCCCCATTTTATCTTCAATTCGCTCAACTCCATCCAGCACTTTATTGTACACAATGATGAAGTTTCGGCGAGTAAATACCTGAACACCTTTGCCAAGCTCATCCGTACGATACTGAACAATTCCGAAAAATCGACGGTGAGCATCCGCGAAGAAATTGATTCCTTGCGTTTGTATCTTCAGCTGGAGTCGTTGCGGTTTGAAAGTAAATTCGAATCTGAAATAGTGATAGACCCCGGGCTTGACCTCGATTACCACGAGGTGCCAACCATGCTCATACAGCCTTTTGCCGAAAATGCCATCATCCATGGCCTGATACCCAAAAACGGAAATGGTAAGCTTACAATCAGGTTATTTCAGGAAGATAAACATATTGTATGCTCCATCACTGATAATGGCATTGGCCGCAAAAAGGCGCTCCAGCTCAAGGAAACATCGGTTAGAAAGACCCATAAGTCGTTCGGGCTGAAGATCACGCAAGACCGGCTGGAACTGCTGAACTATCTTCACAAATCAAATCTGAGCGTTAAGATTACCGATCTCACCGACGAGGGGGGCATGGCTTCCGGAACAAGGGTTGATATCTATATTCCGGTCTTTGAATGAAGAAGCGGCAGTGCAAAAAAAAGAGCAAGCGGGAGGATTAAAAAGCGCCCTCCCAACAAAGCGGAAAGAGCGTATCTTTGAAATTACCACTTAAATCCCAATACGTCTGGTTATGATTGAAGCCATCATAGTAGAAGATGAGAAAAAAAGCAGAGAACTATTGGATAAACTCGTACAGAAAAACTGTCCGGGTGTGTCGGTGGTGGGCCTGGCCGATACCGTGGAGAGCGGAGTAGCCCTGATCCGTAAACTCAAACCAAGGCTTGTGTTCCTCGATATCGAAATGCCCGATGGCACCGGGTTCGATCTGCTTAAAGCCGTGCAAGACCAGCACTTTGATGTCATTTTCACCACCGCTTCCGACCGTTATGCCATCAATGCCATTAAATACAGCGCCCTGGACTATCTGCTAAAGCCCATAGACAGCGAAGAACTCAAAGCTGCGGTGAAAAAAATCGAGGAAAAAGCCTCAGCCGACAACAATATGGAAAGCCTGAAATTTTTGTTACAAAATTTCAGAAAGAACGATGAGCAGTATACCCGCATCACCCTTCCTACGGGCAATGCGTATGAGATTATTCAGGTCAAAGACATAATCCGTTGCGAAGCCGATGGCAATTACACCAATTTCTTTTTGAGCGATAAACGCAAGATGATTGTGACCATGGGTCTCAAACATTACGAAGACCTCCTTCCTCCCACTGATTTCTTCCGGATCCACAATCACCACCTGGTTAATGTAAACCACGTATCCCGCGTTCTGAAAGAAGACGGGGGGTATGCAGTCATGAGCGATGGTTCAAAAATTGAGATTTCCAGGCGTAAAAAGGATAGTTTCCTGGATCGCATCCACAACCTTTGATTGATACCCGCTCTTAGCCATTTTAAGGTCCCGATAGCTATCGGGGTTACCTGAAAAAGTGGTTTATCCTGCATTATGCATTAGAAACAGGCATTCGCGCTCAAAAGGCCAGCAGCACAACGAACCCGCGGGATACCCCATCCCGATGACTATCCGTACCGCACAAATCCTGACACACGGTGCATTCGCGCACACTCCATCTGATGAACAATCGGGGTTTATCTGTCCCCCTTTTTCAATGGGAGAACGGATTATGGCAAGGGGTTATTAGAGATGCCCTCAAGACAATACCTCACTTACCTCCTCTTCCGGCGCTGGCCATTTGCCAGATAAACCCGAAATCCTGCCACTTATTAAAAACAGACTGCCGGATATGTAATAGCCCTAGGTTAGCGCCCGGTCTTGCCGTAATATTGATACAGAATAAGGAATTAAACGCTGTGATTTAAGGTTTGCTTTTTTATTTTTAGTTCGTTCTTTCATTTCGGAGTTAAATTTTAATTCTTTAACGGGTTTTTCTGACCGGCCGGTATTCATGGGGATGGTGCCAGTTTGGTCGGGGAGCCCAAAAAAGGAAGACGGATTTATTTACTTCAAATCTTTAATCCAAAATCTTAAAGCCTTATCTGGTTTTTCTGACTGGCCGGTATTCATGGGGATGGTGCCGGTTGGTCGGGGAACCTTATTAAGGATTTAGGATTGGGGCATTGCAAACTACTTCTGGGATTAACCCTTTACTCAATTCACCCGACTTACCTTTTTATATGGCCAGAATTTTACTCGTTATTCACCCTGTAAACCAAATAGCCATGAAAAAACATGCCAGCATAAAACAAGCGGGAATACTGAATGGACAAGGGATCCTGGCCATTCTGATTGCAACGTTTGTGATCGGGTTTATTTTATACAATGTCTTAAATCAGGTAGTTTAGCTCACATCTGTTTGTTTGGCCAAGGCCTTTCGTTCGAGAACGGGAGGCTTTTTTTGTATGCCGCCGTTCCCGTTTATTGAATCACCTTTTCTTTATAACCCGTAACTTATTATTTTCCCATCCGCCAGTTCAATCGTACGGTCTGAGGCTTTGGCAAAATCCAGGTCGTGGGTCACGGCAATGATAGTCTGCCCGAATTCTCGGGCTATCTGTTTGAAGAGATCGAACACAATCTGGGTGTTCTTGGTATCCAGGTTGCCAGTGGGTTCATCGCACATGATGATCTTGGGGCTGTTTATCAGGGCACGGGCGATGGCAATACGTTGCTGCTGACCGCCCGACAATTTAGATGCCGGTTTGAGCGCCTGTTCTTTGAGGTCTAACATTTCAAGACGCTGGTAAGCCAGGGCCTCGATTTCTTCAGTCGATTTCTTTCCGAGCTTCATGGCTGGGATCATGATGTTTTTCAGACAACTGAATTCGGGGAGCAAATAGTGAAACTGAAACACAAATCCAATGTTCTCGCCCCGAATAGCGGCAAGCTTGTCTTTGCTCTGACCGGTTATCTTTTTACCTTCTATAAACAGTTCTCCCTCATAATCCGTATCCATGGTAGAAAGGATATACAGCAAGGTTGATTTACCGCTCCCCGATTTCCCGGCAAGGGTTAAAAACTCGCCCTGATATACTTCAAAGGAGATATCGTCCAGGGCTTTGAACTTGATGGGGTCGTAAAAATACTTCCCGACATGACTGGTTTTAAGTATGACTTTTTTTTCCATAATCCCGCATTTTACAGTTGAAGCCAGTAATCGTACTGAAAAGACAACCAGCTATTCGGAACAGCGGGATAACCCAAATGCTGCCCACAATTCCCAACGCACTGTACAGCAGTGCACTCGTTTCTACTGTACAATTTGGGTTATTTTCTAAAAATTGCAACCGGATCGACCTTGGCCGCCTTGCGTGCAGGGATATATCCGGCAAAAAAGGTGACCAGCAAACCAACACCCATTCCGGTAAACGAAACAGACGGTTCAAACTGAATCGGGAAATTACCGATGTCGGCGCCTATGTATATATGACTGAGCAGGTCGACGATCAACGCAGCAAGCAAACACCCGAGTATGGTCCCGATAATACCCATGACCATGGCTTCGAAGACAAAGATGTTGACCACATCTTTTCCAAGAAAACCGGTGGCTTTGAGGATGGCAATGTCATTCAATTTTTGAGAGATCGTCATGTTCAGGATATTGTAGATCCCAAATGCCGCCACCAGGAGGATTGCCCACGATACGACCATGAACAAAATGCCCCGTATTTTCTTACCGGCCACAAACAACTCGTTGGCTGCTTTCCAGTCTTCGGTTGTATAGCCCGTTAAGGTAGCCAGGAAACCTGCATAGACCGGCGCCTTTTCGGGGTCTTTGATATTGACATAGATATCGGTCACATAATTTGGCCCTTGCGCCAGCAATTGTTGCGCTGCGGCAAGGTTCATATACGACTTACTTTTATCAGTCGTGATATTACTGCTTTTAAAAAAACCGATCACCTTCATGAGCTTGATGACCCCAACCGATGAAATAATGCTCACATTGTCATTCAGTTTAATGTTCAGCTTGTCGGCAATGCCAACACCCAGGATGATTCCGTTTGGGGTGCTGAGCAGTGTCTTAAAATCGCCCCCTACCATGGTCGACTCGATATCGAACATATTGTTTGCTTCCACCACATTAATCCCCCAGCTGATACCGGTAAGCTGTGATTTTCCGTTGTTGTAAAAAATATTGGCAATAACCATAGGAGCTGCAGCGGTTACTTCGGGCTGACGTTTGATGTCGTTCAGGAGTTTTACCGGGTTGATCAGGTTTTTGGAGATGTTGCTGATCTTGGGATTTACAATCACATATTGCCGTTTATCGGGCAAGGAGTCGTGCGAAAGGGGTTTGCTGATCTCATCCTCTTTATAAACACGTACGTGAGGGGTCGTCTTGAAAATGGCATTGTCTGAATACCGGTTGGTGCCGATGATCAGGGTATTGAGACAGATATAAATAGCAATACCGATCGTCACCCCGAAAGACGCCACGATGGTTTGTCTTTTACGGGTCAGGATATGGGTTAATGCTATTTCTATGTTTACACTTTTCATCGGTCTGATGCGCTTAATGATATCTGGTTTCAGGAGCCTATAGGTGTTCGGTTGTTATGACCGTGTTTTCATCAATTCCGCTCAGGATCTCCACCCACTCGGTCGACACAAAACCAGTTTCGACCGTAGTCATTCCTTTGCCCACTACATTGACTTTGTTTCCATATCCCAGATAAGTCTTGGGTATGACCAGCGCATTGTTTTTATCGCGTATCAGTACATTGGCCTGGAGCTGTGTGCCAGAGATTTTAAAATCGAGGGGGTCGGTAAATTTCACCTTGCAGTAAAACACCTGGGCCAGATCATCAAAGGCCGGATAAATTTCGGTGATCGTGCCCTTGTAATTTTTTTGCATATTGGTATTGAGCTGCACCAGGGCCTGCTGATTGAGTTGTATTTTTGAGATGTTCGACTCGTCGATGCTGAGCTTGGCATACAGATCGTTCTGATCGCCCACCACGGCAATGACATCGCCTTTGCGTACATAATCGCCCAGGAGCTTTAGTTTTTTGTAAACCTTGCCTCCGATCACCGCATAAATCTCGTTCTGATTTTTCAGGACTCCGTTCACATCGGTGGCAGATTTCTGGAGGATAAGCTGTTGGTCGGCCTGCAGTTTGAGTTGTTTGCAATTCTCTTGCTGGACCAGGAATGCGGCTTTTGAATTTTCGAGCGACAGCGCGGCATCCTCGTACTCCAGCTTTGAAACGCTTTTCAGATCGTAGAGTTTTTTATACCGATCGGCCTGAAGCTGGTCTTCATCGAGTTTCTTCTGGGCAAGCGCCATATTGACCTGGGCCTGTTTCAACGCAGGCGCATCGGGCGATGCATTGATGCTTGCAATGCCCAGCAACTCGCCAGCGCTTACGGCGTTGATGGCATTGGTTTTGTTTTCGATCACCGCCAATACCTTTCCGGCCTTGACCGTATCACCCTCGTCGAAATTCAATTTGACAAGATAGCCATCGGTCTGGGCTGTGAGGTTGTAGTTGTCTTCCGGCACCAGGATACCCGAAGCAAAGACTGTTTCCGCAATGTTCTTACGGATGGGTTTGGTTTGATTTGACTTCTGTCCACATGCACCGAAAAGAACGATACCTGCTACAAAAGCGGAGATGCGCGTTAGAGTATTCATTTGAGCTTGTTGTTGAGATCTATTTTAGACTTTACATACAACAGGTTTGCCAGTGCGCTGTTGTAATTCAGGTGGTTGTTTACCTGTTCATTGAATGCCAGGAGCAACTTATCAAACGGGAGTATCTGTTGGTCGTACTGGTTACGGGCCATGCTGTAGTTCTGGTCTTTGAGCTGATAGATTTGTTTGGCGCTGTTTACCGCCGACCAGGCCTTTTGATAATCGAGTTGCAATTGGGCATTGCTCACCTCATCCTGCACCTTGTTATGTTCGAGATTGATCTCGGCTATGCTGTAGTTTATCTTCGAATTGCGTGCCGCCACCAGCTGATTTACATCCGGAAGATTCCAGGTTACCTTGGCCCCAAAATAAACCGAATTGAGCCATTGCTCGCCGGGGCCATAATCAAAAAACCGGTCGTTGCTGTTTTGATAATAGCTGTTGGCATATACCAACGATACGACCGGCGAGTTCATCAGCCGGTTGGTGCGCATATCGGCCCGGGCTAATTCGGTTTGAAGCACAGAGGCTTTGAACAATAGCTGCGAGTTGGCAGTCATGGATGACGGAAAGGAGGCTTCATAGCCCAGCTTTTCCTGGATCACCAATTTGGTCCCGGCAGGGGCATCGCAGAGCAGGATCAGGCTGTTGTATTGTTGTTCCAGGCTCAGCTCCAGCTCCTGTTCTTTATCCGTAAGACTGAGCTTGTTCACATTTACATCGTTCACATCCTGCTGACGTACAAGGCCCTGGTTGAATTTACCGGTAACAATCCCGAGAAGCGTATCTGTTGCCGTCAGATTGCTCTGAATCATCACAAGCTGTTCCTGAAAGGAAAGGATGTTGTAATAACAGGCGGCGATCGATTCAAAAAGCGTTTTTGTATTGATCGAATTTTGTTCGGTGGTGAGTTCCTCGTTCAGCGTAGCGGTACGTATCCTCGACCAGGCGCCGGCATTGATGATATCGATCTGAGGGGCCACCGTAAAGTTGCCCAGGTATTGCTGCCCCAGCGTTATCTCTTTGAACTTGCCGGGAGGGCCTCCCAACAGGTTGGCGGGTATAAAGCTTACCGGAAGCGCCGTATTATCGGTAAGGTTAAATGTGAGGGGGTTGCGTAGATTGAGGATATTCAGATAGGACGCAAGTTTGCCAAACCGTGCAAGAATCACTTGTTGTGCATCCGTCTTGCTGACCGAACTGTTCTTACCTGCATAGGCAAATACCGAATCCAGACAAGTAAACTGCAGGTCTTTCTGGGCAGATGCCTGAAAAGAGAAAACAAAAGAGAACAAAACAAGGATAAGGATGCGTGCCATAGGTAGGGGGCTTGTAAATGACCCGACAAATATGCGCAAAGAAAAAAAGAGTACGCAACGGTTTCGGGTCGAAACGGACAAATCTGTAGGTGAAACGGTGTTTCCAGGCGGGGGCCTTAACCCTGTGCCAGCCAGTTCAGAAACTCGCCTGTTTTTTCCTTGCTGATGGTGATATTTTCTGAAAAAGGCACATGCAGGTTTACCACCAGTTTCCGCGAAAAATACTGGGATGCATCTTTCACCGCCGTGCGGTTTACCAGGAATTGACGGTTTGCACGGTAGAACCCCGCTCCGCAAAGCTTTTCGAGCTCTTCCAGGGTTTTGTTTACAGTATACATCTTCTGATCTGACGTAAGGAGGTGGGTGTTTTCATTTTCAATAAAAAAAACCGAGATATCGCTCAGACGAACAGGCAATATTTTATCTTTTTGATAAACCAGCACAGAGCCTTGTACCGGGCCTTGTTTGTGCTCGAACAAGGGCAGGAGGTCTTTATAGGAAAAAGACTGGTCTGAAAAACCTTGCTTCAGATTTTTGTATTTGCCGATGGCGGCGCCAATGGTTTTTTGGGTGAATGGTTTCAGGACATACTCTATCCCATTGGCTTTAAAAGCATTTAAGGCATACTCGTCATACGCGGTGCAAAAAATAACCGGCATGCGTTGGGTGATGGCATGAAAGATTTCGAAACTGATGCCATCGCCCAGTTGTATATCGCTAAAAACCAGGTCTGGAGCCGAATGTGAGGCAAACCAGGCAAGGGCTTCTTTCACAGAACCCAGGACAGCCAAAATCTCCGCATCGGGGCACTCGGCCAGGATGGTTTCGGCCAGGTCGTCGGCCGTTAGTTTTTCGTCTTCAATGATTACGAGCTTCATTGGCTATGACTTTTATGGTAACCGAGAATTCGGCATCGGTCGACCGAATCAGGGGCTCCGATCCGGTCAGGATCTTATGCCGTTCGGTAAGATTTGCAAGCCCGAAACGGGAACCTGCTTCGGTAGTTTGTTTTTGTTTGCGGTTGTTCCGTACTTCTATTTCCCCCTCCTTATACCCGATACAGATGAGCAACGGGGCTTCGGCTGTGAGTGCATTGTGTTTAATGGCATTCTCGAGCAGTGTCTGGAGCGAGAAAACAGGGATGCTGCAGCATTGCCTTACCTGCTCCGGAACCTCTATTTCTGTCTGAAGCGCTTTTCCGAAACGCATCTGCTGCATGGCCAGATAATCGGTGCAGAGTTTTAATTCATCCTCCACTCGCACTGTATTGACCTGCCCGAACGAAATAGAAACACGCAGATAATCCGACAGTTTTACCAGATAATCTTCAGCATCGCCGGGGTTCCGTTTGATGAGGGCTTTGAGGGTATTCAGCGAATTGAACAAAAAATGAGGATGGATCTGTTGTTTAAGTTGCTGGTTCTGGGCCTCTATGTTCTTCATCTTGAGCGAGGCATTCTCTGCTTCCATCACCGTCTTCTTCTCGCGGAGCAACAACAGATCGAGTAAAACAAGGATGATGGTATTGACCGAAAGGATGATGGAAACACGCATGATGTAGATAAAATACACCGTATTGCCCGAAGCCGTAATATTCAGCAAGGCACGTTCATCTACAAAGTGCAGGGCAATAAACCGGATCAGCAGCATAAACAGAGGCGGCATGACGTAACTCAACACATATCGCAATGGCAGAGAGGTTGACCGGCCTTTTCTGCTAAAAAACAACACCAGCGCAATATTCATCGACCAAAAACAAAAAATAACCACCGATGCAACACCCAAAAACAAAAAGAACAAATACGTGGCAACCGTTTTCATGAAGAGAATAGGAACGACAGACACCGCTCCGATTGCCAGCAAGGCAATAACAGGCGATGTGTAGGCTGCAAGTCTGAAGAGTTTTTTGACCGGGAGGTTAGCGTCCATGCTTCACAAATGTAGGCTTTTGAGCCTCTGTGCATGACCTCAAACTGCCTGAACGGACAAAACCTGGGGTGAGACGGACAGGAACGGAATTAAGGGCATCTCTAATAACCCCGTTTTCTTGACCTCTCCCCGACCCTCTCCGCCTCAGGCGGAGAGGAAATGTTTGGAAGTGGTTATTTAGGGTTCACTCAAACACCTACA
>Ga0206851_1132_pt1 | contig 20710 bp, 15 predicted proteins | sample Alteio_BWOrgCont_13_FD_152904 | JGI IMG/M metagenome (GOLD analysis project Ga0206851, IMG submission 152904) | Enriched cells from forest soil in Barre Woods Harvard Forest LTER site, Petersham, Massachusetts, United States -... | ecosystem: Environmental > Terrestrial > Soil > Temperate forest >... | reverse complement strand
CGCCGCCAGCAATTCGCGCAGCGAACGGGCTGCAGAAAAAACATTCTCAGAGGTCCATCGAGAAATCCGTGCTCAGCCGTCCGAAATTCGAACGAGCTGCAGCGAGGACAGGTGCGACCCGTCCACAGCACTCTCGGAATGCCAGAAGGCCAGTTGAGGCTTGCGATTGCCATCGTAGGCTCCTTAGAAAGTAATCCCGTCTCCCGGGCTCGATTTCGGACCCGGCCACGCAGGCAGATCACAGCAGGCAAGAGGACTCCCTGCACAGGGCCTGTTGATATAGATCACGATGTCTTCAGCCGAAGGGGCGCTGCCTAAATGAGTGCTCGTCCTGGAGCAAAGGGCTGAAGGCGATAAGTAAGTAAAACTAACTACTATCTACATTCAGACTACGCTGCAAATCATGCCCGTGCCTTCATGGCACATTAAATCATCCACCCTACAAATAGCAGATCGCAGGGCAGAGGTCTTGTCCCAAAGCGACAGTGCTGCTGGCAGGAGCGGGAGGATCTTCCGAATTTCGTTGCCGATTCAATCCCTGGCGGCCGCAACCTCAACGGAGGGATCATAAGCGGTGATCACCGGCAGAAAGACGCGAACGGTCGTACCGTGATTTTCCCCAACCTGCCTGCTTTCAACCGAGATCGTGCCTCCGTGGCCTTCAACAAACTGCTTAGCGACGAACAAGCCAATGCCTGTGCCCACGGTATTGCGAGTTGAAAAGAAAGCTTCAAACACCCTCGGCAGATCAGCTTCCGCGATCCCAACACCGTTGTCGCGAATGGCCAGAACAATGCCGTCTTTGGACGTGGCCGCATCTTCCACACAGATGTTCATGACGCCGCCAGTCGGCATCGCGTAAATCGAGTTCATGATCAGGTTTGAGACCACCTGCATCATCTCGCCGCGGCGCAGCACGACCTTTCTCGATGAATTGAGCTCTTTGGTGATCTCGATACCAGCGGCGGTACACCGTGGCTCATAAATCGTGATGGCATGGAGAACGGTCTCTGCCAGGGAGGCACGGCTTGCCGCTGCATGTTCGCGGTAATAACCAAGCGTCTGCCTGGCGATATGCGAGACACGACCAAGCTCCGCCTCGACCGACTCGAAATAACTGATACCTGTCGGATCGGAAATCATCGGACGAATCAGGTACATCAGGTTCATCACCGCTTCGAGCGGATTATTAATCTCATGGGCGATGGTCGCCGCCATGCGGCCGGTCGCGGCAATCTTTTCCGCCTGCAGCAGGGCTTGTTCTATCCGTTTGCGCGATGAGATATCGCGCAATATCTTGGACGCGCCGATAATCCGGCCGCGCTCGTCTCTGATCGGTGAAACAGTGAGGGAAACATCGAGCAGCTGACCGCTCTTTGTGCGGCGCACGGTCTCAAAATGCTCGACACGGCGTCCGGCACGGATATTTTCCATGATCGTCTTCTCATCGGACTGAAGTTCCTCCGGAATCAGCTTGAGAATCGACGTACCGATCATCTCGTCCGCGGAATAGCCGAAAACACGCGTGGCGGAAGCATTCCAGCTGTGAATGATGCCGTTCAGATCCTTGCTCAAAATCACATCGTCGGAGGATTCGACAATCGCTGCAAGCTCGCCCAGACGCTTGGAACTGATTTCCAGCATCTGCTCCCTTTCAATCAGGCGATCCTCGGTCCTCTGATGTTCGGTGCCCAGCAATTCATAGTCCTGTTCGAGCCTGAGGTGGCGCTCGCTCAAATCCCGCAGCGAGCCCAGATCTTCAGAGATGCGATCGGCGAGCTTGTTCTCCGGCATTTCAGCCGGACCTCCAAGCACACACGCCGCGAGCGCTTCATGGGCAGCCAGCAACTGATGGATGTCGTCTTCCACGACAAGTTCAGGATGGATCTCGGTCCAGTAGTGCGCGGTGCGGATAAAAGCCAGAAGAAGCTTGGTGTACTCCAGCGTCTTCCCATCAAACACACAGTTGAGGGCATGGAGCGCCCTCGAGGCATCGAGAGTTCTCAGGAAGACATGCGCCGCGCAGGCAAAGATTGCCCTTTCCTCTGGGCTGTCCGGCTCCAGCGGCAAGGGCACCAACCCCAGCCCTTCACAGAAAGCAATTTGCTGGTTTAAGTCGGAATCAGAAGGAAGTTTACGCCGGAGCAGGGGCAGCACTTCATCAATCGATTGAGGCAGGCACTGCGGGTCGCCGGCCGGACGCCCCAGACCCAGCAGGAATCCCAGATGTCTGGCGATACAGTAACGGACACTGCAGAATAGAGATAAGTAAACAAACAACCTCTCCTTGAAGAGAGAAGGCAACGGATTGTCCAGATAGGCGAACTGCGCAAATCCCCACAGGTTTTCTGTGATCTTCGGGTCGTCCGTGGTGAGTCGAAAGAAGTTCGGGAGAACCCCAAATCGCGCGTCAATTCGGGATTCGAGTGAAGTTTTCATCTTCGCGTCGTTTCCACATAGTCTTTTCTGCGGCAAGCATAGCAGCGGCCGACTTTCGGATTATCTTCAGTTACGACGCGGGCTGATCTCTCGACTCGGCGCCAAAGTCGCTCGTACGATCATAGTCTTCGACGACTCCAGCGCACTGCATGAGCGCCAAAACCCGTAAAAGCGGCTTGCACAGCATCGAGGCGGGGAACACCCAGGCCCCACCTTGCAATCGCACAAGTCTGCGGCCCTCGGCGACGGGAAGAGGCCGGAGAAAGGCCTGGGCCAAAAAGGGAGAAATCTGATACGTCTGAATGAAATCGAGTGAAGTCGCTCGGAGGGGGTGCTGCAGGCGCTTGAAAGTTTGGCTCCTTATCCGACTGCGCTAAGAGACATTGCCACGGATCGGAGCGCAGCGCAATCCTTTTCTGAAGAAAGACGCTGGCGATTGCTAGTGGACTTGGAAGCCGGTTATTTCATCGCGTCGAGACGGTCCAAATGACGATTCAACTGCGATGTGCAAACCTTCACTTCGCTGGGTTTCATCTGAGAGAGCAATTGTTGACATTTTGCACCATCTGCATTCGCGGTATTCAGCGCTGTCCGAATCGTAGACCGCAACGATATGCCGGAAGAGGCAAGTTGCTGGCTGAAGTTGCTCCAGAAAGTATTCGCGGTTGAAAGTCGCGCCAGCGCATCGTCCAAGTCGGGCTTGACGCCCGCTATCTCAGTCTCTAGTTGAGTTTGAGCTAACGTCTGTGCTTGCTGCTCTTGGTCCAGTTGTTTCTGTTCCGCCTGCTTCTCAAGCGCGACTTGCTTCTGCTGAGCTTCAGCTTGCTTCTTTGCTTCTTGGTTCTGCAATGCTTGCCGTTGCAATCGAGCTTGCTTCTCAACTCGCTTCGCTTGGACCACTATCCTTGAGCGCGACACGAATGGAGCAATACAATCCAAGGGTGCGTCTGACGGCGTACCGAAGAATGATTTGCTTCGCTTGCACGTTTCGATTGCTTTGACCGCTCCCGACTGCACGTCGATGAGACGCAACCTCGCGTAAGCGGGCTCTGAAGAATCGACGACAGCTAGGAAATCCAGCCTGCCCATAAGACCCCGTAAGGCTCCGCTTGAAGAATCAAATGAGGCGTTTGATGAGAGGTGGAGTTCGCGGAATATATCCTCGGTATTTGTTCGATCCAGATATTCAACATCCGGATATTTCACGAACTCGGCGGCCAATTGTGACTCCACTGAGTTCAAAAAATTGTTTATATCCTTGAAATCCTTCACGTCATCGCGGCTTGTAAGCACGCCAGTATACTTGGTGATCCCACCGACTGAAACTGTCGGTTGCTGAGCGTCCGCTACTGCTAGAAACGCGACCATCATTAGGGCAGGAATTGAGAAATGTAATGAGCGCATATCTGATCCTATTGGGCAGGTAGGAGTTCATCGCCCTTTTGCGGGAGCGTCGAACCATCGCAAGTCCCTGATGAAATCGTGTCTTCCACTATCGTCACAGTCATTGTGCATAGCTTCTTCTTGCGAATGATTGGTTGATTGGTATCCGGGTCTTGCAGTCCCGTATCGGTTGGCCTTACGATGTTGAACTTGTCGCCGACTTTGATGCCTGCATTGTGGCCTTTATTGATTACGACAAGCCCATCTTCTATGCCTACAAACTTCGGAACAGTCGGCGTGGGGGCAGCCACTTGCAGCGAGGTAATGCTGGTGGACACTTTCTGAGAAAGTTGCGAGGTCACATCATCGATAGCTTTATCCTCTTGCTTGGGAGCCCATTCATTACCATAGACGGGCATACCGTTGTTAGTAGCGGCTGGACCAATTATTGGAATGGCTGACGACGTTCTAGTTGAGAGAACCTCGGTTTGCTCACTTGTGGCGCTTGGCGCGGTCATAATCGTGCCGGTTTCAACTGCGATTACTCTCGCGGTCACAGTGATATCAACAATGCCCGTTTGCACTTGCTTCTGTGCGAAAACATTGCCCTTATTCTCGTTCTTGGTAGTTGCACTAAGTGAGTCAACTTCACCAAAAATCAGCACATCCGCGTTGACCAATTTTCCCAGCTTCGCTGCCCCCGTGGCGCTAAAGCGGTCACCATAGCCTTGATTCTGTTCTTGGATTACCGCGTTCAAATGTTCTTGATCAATGATCTCGAACGTTCCCATCGCGGTCAGTTTCGAGATTAGCTCGTCTGATATTCGCGCTCCGACGTGGACGTTACCTAGCATCATGCCTTGGCCTGCGTTTCGGTCGTCGAACGGCAAGATCACTACCCGCTTACGTGCTTGTGCGACAGAGAGAATGGGTGCAAACAGCAATGGAAGCGCCCAGATCGCGTGAATTTTCATCTCGGCAAGTTCCTTCAGGCTCGGTTATTTTGGCTTCACTACTATACGACATGCTGTCCGAAAACGATCATCTGTTTTCAAACTACGTGCAGAACGTCGCAAATCCCGAATGTTACCGATTGCCTCAATCGCACTGGCGGAACATAGATGGTATCGAGTTTCAAACGGAGCCTCGATTGCACCCCCCAATGTTATGCGGTCATGGCCGACTTTTCGTATGGGGCTCGGAGGCTCGTGTTCAATCCTTCCAGAACATCAATCGCTGCACTGTGGATCGTGGCGCGCACCTGATGGCCTTTTGGATGATTTCGTCCCGAATTGCACCATATTCATCGTGAAAGTCCTGCGCATTGAGAGTCTTCTCGTATCGATGCATCGCAAACAACCAACGGTTAGATGTTTCGCCTGGTTCGATGTCCTTGGCAACAAAGATACGGTCGCGAATGATCCTTACTGAGTTCGCCTTGGCCTCAATCAGACGCATTTGGTCGTTGTCGTCAAGTGGAACATGCGGCTGCATTATCAACAACGCACTGTAGGCGTCTGATATGCCCGATAGCAATTCGCGGAACTCCTGCATTTTGCGATCCGCAAGCCAACGTTCACGTTCCCTTGATTGGGTAAGCAAGTGAACGACAAATGCGGCGACTAGGCCGGACACCAAAGGGCCAATCAAAGCCGCGAGACGCCACCAGCCGCTCACATCCTGCATCCAGTGATTTTATGCTCGCTGCGATATGCGGCCATGACCGACTTTCCTTGTGCGTCCCGGAGAGACGGGGCGGGCTCCCGCGATTGGCACTAGGAGGCGCTTGGGGGGTGGGGGTATCCGGTCGGGTCTCGCCCGCAAGCGAGCGCTGCGGACGGATTGAGCGACACTCCCGCGATGGCAAGAATGCCTAAAAATTCTTCAGTAGCTGTGAAACTTTTGGGGTACAACTCGGGGTATATGGCGCAGAGACAGTTCTAAGATGTTGATAAATATAGTAGATTGGCTCCTCAGGTAGGACTCGAACCTACAACCCTTCGGTTAACAGCCGAATGCTCTGCCATTGAGCTACTGAGGAGTGTGGCGCCAACACGCTTTCGCTCCGTCGATTATACCAAAGCTTCTCCGTTCTCATCCCCACACAAAGTCGACTGGAATCTCGACATCCGGATGCAGGCTCCGCGCCACAGGGCAGGTGTGCGCCGCGCGTTCCAGCTTCTCCCGATTCTCCGCGCTGTGCGCCTGAGGAATGCGGATTTTCACTCCCAGACGCTGGATTTTCCTTGGGGGTGACGCCGTCATTTCCTTCTCCACGGTCGCCTGGCTCCCGGCAATGTCGATGCCCAGCGTCCGGGCCAGAATGCCCATCGTCGTCAGCATGCAAGTACCGAGCGCGGTCGCCACCAGATCGGTCGGCGAAAAGCTCTCGCCGCGCCCCTGATTGTCCACCGGCGCGTCGGTCGCCAGCTCGCGTCCCGAGGGGCCGTGCACCGCGCCGCAGTGCAGGTCCCCCTCATATTCCATCTCAATCGTTACCATGATTCCTCTATGAGCCCGGACGTCAGCCCAGACCTCAGTCGCGACCTCGGAATGGCGCAGAAACCACACGCGCCCCGCTCCATCGCCCGTCCCTTCCATCGTAGGGCTTGGCAACGTTCCGCCACAATCTCAGGCGCGAGAAGCCTATTGATCCTTGAGCAGGACCACCGGATCCACGGCCAACGACCGCCGCGCCGGAATCCACGCCGCCACCAGGCCCAGCAGCGTCATCGTCAGCACCACTCCGGCCAGCACCAGCGGATCCTTCGGCGTCGCCTGATACACGATGTACGACAACACCCGCGTCGCCAGCAATCCCAGCGCCAGCCCAGCCGCCGATCCCAGCGCCAGCAGGCGAACCGGACGCATCAGCGCCGCGCGCAGCACTTCCGGATGACCTGCTCCCAGGGCAACGCGAATCCCCAACTCGCGCAGCCGCTTGCTTACCACATACGACGCCATGCCGAAGATGCCCGTCACGGCCAGCATCGCCCCCAGCACTCCCAGAATTCCCAGAGCAATGGTGGCCACGCGCGCCGGAAACAACGCCGCCGCCAACTCGCGGTCCCACGTGGTCATCAGCACCGGCAGCGCAGGGTCCAATTCGCGCAGCCGCGTTTGCAGAATCCCCGCAATGTCACTTGAAGGCCGATTCGACCGCACCACCAAATAAAAGGCGTTGGACGTGTGCTGCTGAATGCTGAAGAACATCGCCGGCTGTTGATCTTCGGTCAGCGTCCGGTATTTTCCGTTTTCCACCACGCCCACGACTTCGGCGCGATTCCCGTTCCAAAATTTGAAATGCCCGCCGATCGCCTGATCGACGGAACCGAAGACCTTGCGCGCAAACTCCCGATTCACCACCGCGACCACCGGCGCTTTGCTGTCATCGTTCCAGGTCACATCGCGGCCTGCCAGCATTGTCGTCCCCGCCGCCACAAAATATCCCGGCGAGACGTTGTAAGTCATCGCATCCGCTGTAAAGTTCGTCGGCCGGAAGTCTGTCGCGCTGTCCGCATACACAAGCTGATCGCCGCTGCCCGAACTCAGCGGTGGATTGTTGATGTACCCCGCCGCCCGCACTCCAGGAATGGTGCTCGCCGCATCCAGCATCCGCCGCTGCATCGCAGGAACTTTGTCGCCCGCATAGCCCGCCCATGTCATGTCGGTGGCCGCCAGCACCACAGGTTCCGGCTCGAAACCGAAATCACCGTGCAGCGACCGCGCCATCCCCCGCACCGCGACCAGCGACGAGGTCACCAGCACCCCGCAAATCGCAATCTGCCCGATCAGCAGCAGATCGCGCAAAGTGAACTTCTTCACTCTGCCGCTGCTCTCGCCGGTGCGAATCACCTGCCACGGATCCGCGCGCATCACCTGCCGCACCGGGACCATCCCAAACAGCATCCCGCTGGCCACCGCCAGCCCCAGCGCCACCACAAACGTCCACGCATCCGGTATCACCGTCACGTTCACCGGAACTCTCGGGATCGGCTGCCACGCGCTCAGCCAGCGGAGCACCACAATCCCCATCGCCAGCCCAATTACGCCGCCCGTCACCGCCACCACAATCGCTTCCGTCAGCATCGCCTGCAGCACGCGAGCGCGCGACGATCCCAGCGCCATCCGCACCGCAATTTCCTTTGCGCGATCCGCTGCCCGCGCCGCGAACAGGCTTCCCAGGTTGGCGCAGGCCGCCAGCAGGATCAGCCCCGCCAGCAGCATCAGTCCCGCCATAAACGCGCGCGCCGGCCCGCCCAGCATGTCTCCGAACAGCCCCGGCCGCGCCAGCGTGAACTTTAATCCATCGTCATCGGTCGGATTTGCCTTCGCCAGTTCTGCCCCGATCGTGTTCAGGTCCGCCGTCGCCTTCGCCGCCGTCACTCCCGGGTTCAGCCGCCCCAAAACAAAGTCGGAATGATTGCCGCGATACTCCAGCCCGTTGAACCCCTGCACCGTTGACTGCTCCACCTCAGGAATCCACAGAGACGGCGCAAACAACAGCTCCGTCCCGCGAAAGCCCCGCGGCGCAACCCCAATAATCGTGAACGGGTGCTTGTTGATCGACACCGTCTGGCCCACCACGCTGCGATCCCCGTGAAAATGGCCGTGCCAGTAGTCATAGCCCAGCACCACATACGGCGCGCTGTTCGGACCGTGCTCATCGCCCGCATGAAAAACCCGCCCGAGATAAGGCTGGATATTCAGCCCGTCGAAATAATTCCCGCTCGCCAGGTAGGGCCACGCTGTCGAAGCGTTCCCGCCCATTTCCACGCCGACCGGACCAACAATCCTGAACGTCATCAGGCTCGCGAAGGTCCGATTGCGGTCGCGCAAATCCAGATAGTCCGGAAATGACTGCGACGGGTACCGGTCCCGCTGCACCATATAGAGGTTCTGCGCTCGCGGCACATGGATCGGCCGCAGCACCAGCGTATTCAGAACGCTGAAGACGACCGCATTAACGCCAATGCCCAGCGCCAGGGTGATGATCGCCGTTACCGTAAAACCAGGAACACGGCACAGATTCCGTATCGCGAATTTCAGGGCCCGAAACATGGTTGCCGTCCGCTACGTGCATTGTCCTCTTAAAGTTCGCACGCAACGCATGGCAGACCGGGCCCCCGCACTCAAAAGTAATCAGCAAGGGTAATTTGCGACAGTATTCAGCCACTGGAGAAGACGCATCTCCTCTAATACAAGAGAATCGCCACGCGATACGTCGTGAACGCCGGATTATTCGCCCGCGGTGCGCAAGCGCCCACCGCAGCTTTGGTGAACTGCCCGTTCCCGATCTGCTGTGCCAGCCCGCTCGGCAACTGGCTCAGGTCCGGCGTCTCAAAGCGCACCACGGACCGCGCTTTCGACCCCGGTGGCAAACCCTTCTCGATCGCGCAGGCCTGCTCAGCCTCGGTCGCCGGCCCCGAGGGATCGACATGCAGCGCCTTCACCAGCGTGCTCACCTCTTGCTCCACCTGCTGCGGCGTAAGCGTCTGCGAGGCCTGAGCAAAGTCCTCGACCGCCCACAGATTCCCATCACGCTCCACTACGCCCACGCCCAGCGCATTCATCTTCGGATCCAGAATGTTCGTCCGGTGCGGCATCGAGTGCATCCACGCGTTCTCCACGCCGTCTACGTCCGGCGCCATCGCCACGTTCTCCGCAATCGCCTGAAAATGTGCGCCCGCCTGCACCGCGCGCTGCATCAGCTCCGCTTCGCCCGGATACTGATGTGAAAGCTGCTGCTGCTGCGCCATAAGGGCCGCATGCGCCTGCGCCGCCGCAGCCAGAGCCGCGTTCCACTCGAGTGGCCGCAACCCCTGCGCCTTCCGGTCCTGGTTCGTAAGATCGAAAATGCTGTGCGCCGTATCCGCCTGCGCATGAACCACCGAAACCGTCACCTGCGCTAAAAGTACGAGGCCCGCGCATCCCATCGCCCGTCGCCCAATCCGCACCATGCCGCCAAACCGCGAAAACCTAAACCGCTGTTCCTGCAAATTGCTCCCTCACCGTCTCGTAAGTCCGCCGTATCCCCTCTTCGAGACTGGTTGTCGCCTTCCAACCCAGCGCCTGAATCTTGCTCACGTCGCAAAGCTTCCGCGGCGTGCCGTCCGGACGCGAAGGATCGAATCGTAGTTCCCCGCCAAATCCCACCACCTTGCACACCAGCTCGGCAATCTCGCGAATGCTCAAATCCTCGCCCGTTCCAATATTGATCAGCGGTGGCTCGTCATCGCTTAACAGTTTGGTGAACTCTGCATCCGGCAGATTCATCAGATGCACGCACGCCTGGGCGAGATCGTCGCTGTACAGCAATTCGCGCCGCGGCGTGCCCGTTCCCCACACCGTAATGTGCGAGGCGCCAGCCAGCTTTGCCTCCGCGACCTTGCGAATCAGCGCGGGAAGCACGTGCGAGGTTTCAAGATTGAAATTGTCTCCCGGCCCATAAAGATTCGTCGGCATCGCCGCAACGTATTGCGTCCCGTGCTGCCGGTTATAGGCCCAGCACAGTTCAATACCCGCAATCTTGGCCAGCGCATAAGCACGGTTGGTCGGCTCCAGCGGCCCTGTCAGCAGATAGTCTTCCCGAATCGGCTGCGGGCACATCTTTGGATAAATGCAGGTCGATCCCAGAAACAGCAGCCGCTTCACGCCCGCGCCATACGCGCTGTCGATCACGTTAGTCTGGATCTCCAGATTGTCCCGCAGAAAATCCACGGGATACGTCGCGTTGGCCAGGATTCCTCCGACCTTCGCGGCAGCCAGAAGCACATACTCCGGCCGCTCTTCGTCAAAGAAACGCCGCACTGCCTTGAGATCCATCAAATCCAGTTCAGCGCGCGTCCGCAGCAACAGATTGCCGTACCCTTGGCGCTCCAGTTCGCGGCGCAGCGCGCCACCCACCAGGCCTCTGTGTCCCGCAACGAAAATCCTGCTCGCCTTTTCCATCGCTTCACCCCGCGAACGAGCTGTATGCAGAGTACCCATGCTTCTTCACCAAAGCATCTCTCCGCGCGGCGGTATCGTCTTCCGCCACCATTTCCTCGACGAGTTCCAGGAACGTTGTGCGCGGCACCCAGCCCAGTTTTTCTCGCGCCTTGGTCGCGTCACCCAGCAGGCTCTCCACTTCTGTCGGACGAAAATACCTGGGATCCACCGCTACCAGCACTTTCCCGTCCTTGTCATAGGCCTTTTCATCCACGCCGCTGCCTTCCCAGCGCAGATTCATCTCAAGAAACTCGGCGCTCAGATCGATGAACTCACGCACGCTGTGCTGTTCGCCGGTGGCAATCACAAAATCCTCCGGCTTCGCCTGCTGCAGCATCAGCCACTGCATCTCGACGTAGTCGCGGGCGTGTCCCCAGTCGCGCAGCGCATGCAGATTCCCAACATACAGCCGATCCTGCAGCCCGGCCTTAATCCGCGCCAGTCCGCGAGTAATCTTCCTGGTCACAAACGTCTCGCCGCGCCGCGGCGACTCGTGATTGAACAGAATTCCGTTGCAGGCGTAGATTCCGTAAGCCTCGCGGTAATTCACCGTGATCCAGTACGCGTACAACTTTGCCACGCCGTAAGGCGACCGCGGATAGAAGGGCGTCGTCTCCTTCTGCGGAACTTCCTGCACCAATCCGTACAACTCAGAAGTGGACGCCTGATAAAACCGCGTTTTCTCCGTCAGCCCCAGGATGCGGATCGCTTCCAGCAACCGCAGTGGTCCCAGAGCATCCGAATTTGCCGTGTACTCCGGCTCCTCGAACGACACTTTCACGTGACTCTGCGCCGCTAGATTGTAAATCTCATCCGGCTGCACCTTCTCCACCACGTGAATCAACGCACTCGAGTCCGTCAGGTCTCCGTAATGCAGCGTGAACGGCCGCTTTTGCACGTGCGGGTCTTCATACAGATGGTCGATGCGGTTCGTCGTCAGCAGTGACGTGTGCCGTTTGATCCCGTGCACGTCGTATCCCTTATTCAGCAGAAACTCCGCAAGATACGCCCCATCCTGCCCAGTCACGCCCGTAATCAAGGCCTTTTTCAATCTTTCGCTCCTTTTGCCCCTACGTAAGAGAATAACGGGAACTGCCGTCCACCAGACTCATCAGCTCCGTCTCGAATTGCGTCAACACCTGATCGCGTCCAAGATACGCCTCGGCAAACATCCGCCCGGCCTCGCCCATGCGCCGGCGCAGATCGGGATTCGCTGCCAGCATTTCCACCGCCGCGCGCAGCCCCGCCCGGTCTCCCGGTGGCACCGCAACACCGCGGCCCTCGATGGCGTCCGCCACCTGCGTTCCTGCCGCCGCGGTCGCGATCACCGGCCGGCCGCTGGCCAGCATGCCCGTCAACTTCGACGGCATCACCAAATCCGCAATACTCTCGCTCTGCGGCAACAGATGCACATCGGCGGCATTCAACAGCTCATTCAGCAACCCAGTCTCCTGCAGCGGCAGCAGCGAAACGTTCTTCAGGCCCGCCGTCATCTCTTCCAAGCGCGGACGGAAGGCTCCATCGCCGCAGAAAACAAAGTGCAGGTCGCTTCGGCTCTCCAGTTCCCGGGCCAGCTGCGGCAGCACTTCCAGGTTTTGCTTCATTCCCATGTTGCCGGAATACAACAGCACCACCTGGCCATCATCTATTCCAAGCTCATCGCGAAATTTATTCCTGCCCTGCAACGGCTGCACCGCGTCCACATCCACCCAATTCGGCAGCAGCACCGTTTTGCCGGCATCGACGCCCTTGGCGGCAATGCGCTTGATCATGTTCGGCGAAATGCTGGACAGATGCCGGAATCTCCGCATCGTCGCTCGTTCCGCAGCCAGTGCAAATTTGTGAATCGGTCCCTCGCGCGGCAGCAGTCCCAGATCGAATGCCGCGTCCACCTCGAAATCCTGAATATGGAGCCAGGACGCCGCTCCGGTCAGGGCCGCCGTCAGCAGCGCCACCGGAGCATTGAAAAACGCCGGCTCCACCGTGATCACCACTTCGGGGCCCCAGGCTGCCTGGCCCAGCATCACCGGCACGCTGCTCAGGGCAAATGAGCCGAGGTGCAGGATCCGTGTAAGTCCCCCCGGCTTCTTCGGAACCCAGATTGGACACCGCCAAATCCCGACGCCCGCGGACGACACCTCGCGGCGGTATTGCCACCAGCGGTATCCCGCCCACACCTGCCAGGCTGGATAATAGGGTGGCGTGGTCACCACCCGGACCTCGTGCCCGCGGCCAGCCAGCCACTCCATCATCTCGCCTGAGTACTTGCCGATGCCGGTCAGCTCGGGCGCATAGTTCAGTCCGAGCAGCAAAATGCGCAAAGGGTTACTGTCCTTTCAGGCACTGGGCCGTTTCCAAAAAGTTCAATCGTCGGCTTAGAAATTGCCGCCCTGCGCCACCTGCGCCTACGACAGTTACGGATGCGATAAGGTTATGCTGATGGCCAAACGCGGATCATTTTCTGCGGCGCTTCTGCTCCAGCCGCTTGCAGCGATTGGGCTTATATTACTGCTCTTGTTTGTCGTTTTCGCCTTGTTTGCGCCGCTCCTGGCGCCTTTCAATCCCGGATCCATCGACCTGCTACACCGGCTCGCTTCTCCTGGCCGTGTTCACTGGCTCGGTACGGATGAGTTGGGACGGGATATTTTTTCCCGGATTATCTATGGAGCCCGTCTCTCGCTTATTGTAGCGTCTTCCGTGGTCAGCCTCTCCCTCATCCTGGGCCTCATCCTCGGCGGAATTGCCGGCTACTACGGCCGCTGGATCGACGTCGCCATCACCACCTTCCTCATGAACGCCTTCCTCTCCCTCCCCGGCATCCTGCTCGCCATCGCATTCGTCGCGTTTCTCGGCCCCGGCATGATTAACCTCATCCTCGCCCTCTCCATCGGCGGATGGGTCGGCTACGCCCGTCTGGTGCGCGCGCAGGTGCTGGCCGTGCGCGAGCGCGAATTCGTCGAAGCAGCGCGAGCCCTCGGCGCCAGCGACCTCCGCATCTTCGTCCGCCACATTCTGCCCAACATTTTGCAGCCCCTCACCGTGCAGGCAGCCATTGGCATGGCTGGCGCAGTCCTCGCGGAGGCAACGCTCAGCTTCCTTGGCCTTGGCGTTCCACCACCCACGGCCAGCTGGGGCTCGATGCTCAACGATGCGCGCCCCTTCCTTTTTGACGCCCCGCACCTGGTCGTCTTCCCAGCCATCGCTGTCATGCTCTGCGTTCTCTGCTTTAATTTTCTCGGAGACGCCCTGCGCGATTATCTCGACCCACGAACGCGCATCGCTATTGGCCTGTGAATCGGGGCTGTGAATCTGGACTGTGAATCGCTCCGCCGTGCGGTCTCAACCAGCCGGGTGCAGTCCGGTGATCGGACGCAATGGCCCAGCGGCTGCATCTTCCGGAGAAAAGAACCACACCTGGTCGCGACCTTTCTGCTTGGCCTGGTAGAGCGCGACATCCGCTTCCCGCAGCAATTCGTTCGCGTCGATCGAGCGGCGTCCTTCAGTGCTGGTGGCGCCAAAGCTGGCCGTTACCCGGATGCTGGTATGAGGCAGTAAGCCGGACGCATTCCGAATGGCATGGCACAGCTGTTCAAGAATCGGTCCGGACTCGGCCAGGCCGGTGTGCGGCAGCAGCACCACAAATTCTTCTCCGCCGTATCGCCCCACCACGTCCGTCTCCCGCAGCCGATTCCCCAGCAGCTCTGCGATGGCCACCAGAATTGCGTCGCCCGCCGCATGCCCGTACTCGTCGTTGAACTGCTTGAAGTGATCCAGGTCGAGCATGGCAACCGTCAGATCGTCGCCATAGCGGCGGAATCGCGCCAGTTCTCGCTCCAGCCCCTGTCCCAGCCCGCGCCGATTCAGCACGTGCGTCAGGGCATCCACAATGCTTTGCTGCAGCAGGTCCGACTCCAGCCGCGCATTCATCATCCAGATGAATGCCAGCGGTAGCAGCGACGTATCCACGATGTAGGTCACGGCGCTGGTGATTTCGAGCTTCGCAAATGAGTCGGGATTCGCCCCCACCAGAAATGCCACGACGAAGCGAACGACCTCAACAACGACAAAGAAAAGAAAAAATCCCCCCATCATCAGACGAGGAGCGCGCGTGGACTGCTCCTTTCCGCGCACCAGCAGAAGCGTCGTCAACGTGCATTCCAGCGCAATCAACAGGTCCGCCAGAGCATCGCCCCGCCAAAACACGGGCGAATTCCGCCACGCCAGGAAAAACGGCAGCCCCGCCATCAGGATGGCGTACGACACCCAAACCGCTTTCCGGCTGCGCTTGTCAAAATAGACGATTGCGACGTTGAGCAGGGCGTAGGAGAGCGGAATCATCTCCTCGTTGATCCCCCGGCTGATCCATGTGGGCAGGTGCGTGGCCGTCAGATCGAAAACAGCCCCCGCCGTATTGGCCAGAAGGCCGTACCAAAACCACCGCCGCGTCTGTTCGTTCCACCTCTGCAGCGCAAGCACGCCAAAAACAATGGCGAAGCACAGCAGTTGGACGTCCTGAATGAGGAGGGTCGCGCTAACCAGCATCACCACTATCCTAACGTGCCGCATGCATCCTGGAACCTGCGTACCGGTCGCAGGACGCGTAGTGATGCCGAACCACTTTGACTCAATCGATTTGCCAAGGTTCTGGACGATCTCAGCTCCGGTTTTCCCCCGAGCGAACCCACCGCGCCCTCGCGCAATTGAACTTTTAGCCGCCGCAATTTTCTCCTTGACAGCTTAGGAGAGTCCGTCCTACCCTCCTAATCACGTTAGGAGTCCCCATGACCGATCAGGCCCGACTGCTCCCCGGAACCGCCCAATTGCTGCCAGGTACCCTCGATCTCCTCGTCCTGAAAGCCGTCTCGCTGGGCCCTCTGCACGGCTATGGAGTACTGCTCCGCATCGGCCAAATCTCCGGGCAAGCCCTCCTGATTGAACAAGGCGCTCTCTACCCCGCCCTGTTCCGCCTCGTGCGCCAGGGCCTGCTCCAGGCCAGTTGGGGAACGTCGGACAATAACCGCCGCGCCAAGTTTTACGAACTCACAGCGACCGGGCGCAATCGCCTGCGCGAGGAAACGGAAGGCTGGACCCGCCTCGCCGACGCCATGACCGCAGTCCTCACTGCCCGGGAGGAGGAAGTATGAAATTCCTGGCCTATTTTCGCTCCCTCACTACCAAATTCTTCCACCGCTCCGAAGTCATGGACGAAACGGAAGAGGAACTCCGCGCCCACATCCAACTCCGCGCCGACGATCTCGAGCGCTCTGGCCTGCCCCGCGCCGAAGCCGAACGCCGCGCCCGCATCGAGTTCGGCAGCTACGAGAAATTCCGCGAAGATTCTCACGCGGCCCTCGGCGGCCAGTCCATCGAAACCTTTCTCCAGGATCTTCGCTTCACCCTCCGCGTGCTGCGCAAATCGCCCGGCTTCGTCTTCGCCGCCGTCGCTACCCTGGCTCTCGCCATCGGCGCCAACTCCGTAGTCTTCGGCGTCATGAATGCGCTCGTCCTGCGCCCCCTGAATGTGCCGCAGTCGCAGAGCCTGTATGCCATCCAGCGCGGCCACTTCAACTCCATCACTGAGTCGTATCCGGACTACCTCGATCTGCGCGACCGCAACCGCACCTTTGACAGCATGGCCGCCTATGACCTGGCGGCGGCGGGCCTCGACACCGGCAAAGAGATCACCAGCGCCTGGGTTCAGGAAGTCAGCGGCAATTATTTCGATGTGCTCAGAATTCAGCCCTTTCTCGGACGTTTCTTCCATCGGTCCGACGAGCGTGGCCCCAACAGCGCACCGTACATCGTGTTGCCCTGGGCCTACTGGCACACGCATTTTCAGAATGACCGCGGCGTCGTAGGCCGCATCGTTCAACTCAACAAGCATCCCTTCACCATCCTCGGCGTCGCCCCACAGGGCTTTCGCGGAAACCTTTCGTTTCTCTCGCCTGACTTCTGGGTCCCGATCGTCAACCAGGAGCAGGTAGAAGGCGCCAGCACTCTCAACCAGCGCGGGAACCGTGGCATTTTTATGGTGCTCGGGCATTTGAAGGCCGGAGTAACTCCGGCCCAGGCCACCGCCGACCTGAACTCAGTTGGCGCGGGCCTCGAAAAGAGCTATCCCAAAGACGACGCCTTCATGACCTTTACCCTCACGCGCCCCGGTCTTGCGGGCGACTGGTTTGGCGGCCCGCTGAAGAATTTCCTCACCGGGATTATGCTGCTGGCGGGCCTCATCCTGCTCGCCGCCTGCGCGAACCTGGGCAGCCTGTTCGCGGCGCGCGCCGCTGACCGTTCCCGCGAAGTGGCTCTCCGCCTGGCCCTCGGATCGAGCCGCAAACGCATCCTGCGGCAGCTCTTCACGGAGGCGGTGCTGATTTCCCTCGCCGGCGGAGCCCTGGGACTTGCGGGCAGCGTAGTCCTGTTGCGGGCCCTGAGCACGTGGCAGCCCTTCCAAACTGCGCCTCTTCTCGTGCCGGTCACTCCCGACGCCAAAGTCTATGCCCTCGCCGTGGTGCTCGCCTTACTCAGCGGGCTGCTGTTTGGCGCAGTCCCCGTGCGCCAGGTCCTGCGCACCGATCCGTATCAGATCGTGAAAGCCGGCTCCGGCGCCAGACTGGGACGGAAGATCACGGTCCGCGACCTGCTCCTGGTCGTCCAGATTGCAATTTGCGCTGTCCTGGTCACGTCTTCGTTCGTCGCCCTCCGTGGACTCAAGCGCTCGCTCGACATCCATTTCGGATTTGATCCGCGCAACGCCATGCTGGTGAGTACCGATCTCAGCATGGCGGGCTACTCCGGCGAAAAGGCGACGTCCATGCAAAAGCGCCTCATCGAAGCGCTGGAAGCGATCCCCGGCGTTCAGGCCGCGGGATCGGTCGATCGGCCGCCCCTCCACTATGGCGCGAACATCGACACCGTCTTCACCGACAAGACCACCGATCTTCGGCCAGCCAACGTCGCCGCGGAAACCAAGCTCTACAACGTCTCGCCTGAATATTTCGCCGCCGCCGGAACCGCGTTGCTCGCGGGCAGAAGTCTCACCTGGCACGATGACCACAATGCGCCGTTCGTGGCGATCGTCAATCAGCAGTTCGCCAAAAAACTGTTTGGCTCCGTCAGCAGTGCCGTGGGCGGCTATTTCAAGCGGCCTGATGGAACCCGCACGCAGGTCGTGGGTATCGTCGAGGACGGAAAATATGGCAGCCTCACGGAAGATCCTCAGCCCGCCATGTTTATTCCGGTGATCCAATCACCCACGAGTCTCACAACGCTCATCGTGCGCTCCAATCGCGATCCACAGCAGCTCACCGCCGGCATCACTCGCACCGTGCACGATCTCGATGCCGGTCTGCCTATCACCATTTACACCTGGAATCAGGAACTGAATGACGCCGCGCGCTTCGCCTCCCGCATCGCCACAATGTCCCTCGGCGTGCTGGGATTGATGGGTGCCATGCTCTCCATCACCGGCATCTTCGGCATGGCCGCCTATTCGGTCAGCAAGCGGCTGCGCGAGCTGGGGATTCGCATCGCCCTCGGCGCGCAGCGCAGCGAAGTGCTCCAAACCGCACTCGGTCGCGCCTGCAAGCTGCTCGCTATCGGCTCTGCCGCCGGACTCATGCTCGGCATTCTCGCCAGCCGCGTCCTGGCCTACATCGTCTATCAGGCCACCCCGCGCGATCCGCTCGTCCTCACCGGCGTGGTGTTCACCATGCTGCTGATCGGCCTCTTCGCCACGTGGATTCCCGCCCGGCGCGCCCTCTCCATCGACCCGCTCAAGCTGCTGCGCGAGGACTAAAACCACCCGGATTTGTCGCCCGATGTGCGGAAAAATGCGCACCCCGGGAAATTGCCTTCCCGAACTGTGCAGAATGCCGGATAGATCCCCCAAAATCCCGCCAAAAACGGCCGTCACGCCCTCGCGGGCAGTAGCAACCTGGCCCACCCCGCAGCACCTCTATCAAGGTGTGCGGTCTGTCATTTCCATCGCTCGATCTCACGTCGAGAGTGCAGACCGGGAGTAGCAAAACAATGTTGCTGCGTCGTAGTCTCCTCGCTGCGGCCGTTGGCGTGATGGTTCCCTTCATCACGTGCCAGGGTCAAAACCCCGCAACCTTTACAACCGTCACTTCGGCCAGTGGTACGATCCCCGAAACACTTTATGCAATGGACGTCAACAACGACGGAAGCCCCGATCTCATCCAGACCACGCAGCAGGCGCCGATCGAGTTCACCGTCAGCCTGTCCAAAGGAAACGGTTCGTTCGACGCTCCCGTACCCTACGCGTTTCCCTCCGGCCTCGCATCTTCGCCTCAGCTCGCTTTCGGCGACTTCACCGGAAACGGCAAAGTCGACATCGTGGCGGCCTTCAAAAATGAAATCGCCATGTATCTCGGCAACGGCAACGGGACTTTCGCGGCAGCGAAAATCCAATCCAACGTTCTTCCCTCCGGATACTCGTTTCAGAATGTTGCGCCCGTGGCCGCCGACTTTAACCACGACGGCAAAATCGATCTGGTCGCCATCGCCTACAACACCAGCGGCATCAACTCCGCCGTCGTGCTCGAAGGTGACGGCAACGGCACCTTCACCTACAAGGGCGATGTTTACAACGTCCCCAGTGGCGATTCCGTCTCCGAGTTAGCGGGCGGAGACTTCGACGCCGACAACAACGCCGACGTCGCCATCGGAACGAACGCATCGTGCGACAACGGCGCGGCCAGCTGCTACGGCACCGTCCATGTTCTCTACGGCAACGGTGACTTCGGCTTTACGGAAACCACCCCATATTCCAGCAATTCTGACGCCGGCGGCCTCAGCATCTACAGCGGCGATCTGAATGGCGACGGACGCACCGATCTGTTCGGCTATCTCGGCACCGGCCAGCTCGTCCTGCTCTACGGCCAGTCCAACCGGACCTTCACCAGCTACTTCTATTCAGACGTTCCCTCGGGCGGCGTCACCACCCTGTCGATGGCCGATTTCAACGGCGACGGCCACATGGACGTGGTTGGCTTCGACTTCACCGACGAGCCGGGTACCGGACCCACCTTCCAGCTCGCCATCTTCCTCAGCACCGGCGCTGAGGGAGGCTTCAAAACCCAGCTCTACACCCTGCCCTACCTCCAGACGGAAACCAACGTGGTGGTGGGTGACTTCAACAAAGATACGAAGCCTGACATCGCGATTGTGCAGAACCCGGCACCCAGCGGTACAGGATCGTCCAGCGTCGCAGCCGTCATCAACACTACCTCCAGCGGCAACTGGGGCGGCTGCGCGTATCCAAAGACGGGACAGGGCATCAGCCTTTGCACGCCCGCTCCTTCTTCCTCCGATGCCAGCCCGGTCACCTTCAAAGCCTCGGCCAACTCCTACGGCGACATTCGCAAGTTCGAACTGTGGGTCGATGGCAAGAAGATCTCGGAGCAGCACAACAACTGGGGTAACTATGGCTACTTCGACCTAAGCTCAGCCTTCGCGGCTGGCACCCATAGCGCCACGTTGAACGTAACCACGATCGACAACGACGCCATGGACTACAACTTCAAGTTCACCGTACCTGCTGCGCAGTAACGACAGCGGGACAAGCAGAAACCGTCTCAGCCCTGGCTTCGGCCGGGGCTTTCTTTTTCTGCACACTCTCGCCGAGATTGCTCCCACCGCCCCTTCCAGCGTCTAATTTCTCCCATGCGCCAGTTCTTAATGCGCCCGCTCCACTTCGCGCTCGCACTGCTTCTTGCCTCCGCGGCGCAATTCCATTCCTTCGCTCAGACGCCCCACACCCTTACCTACGCTCCCGGCAAGTCGATCACGCTTTCTCTGCCCGATGGATTCGACATCGACATCGCCGCCAGCGGCCTGCGCCGTGTGCGCTTCTTCGCGCAATCTCCCGACGGCC
>Ga0206851_1129_pt1 | contig 20942 bp, 22 predicted proteins | sample Alteio_BWOrgCont_13_FD_152904 | JGI IMG/M metagenome (GOLD analysis project Ga0206851, IMG submission 152904) | Enriched cells from forest soil in Barre Woods Harvard Forest LTER site, Petersham, Massachusetts, United States -... | ecosystem: Environmental > Terrestrial > Soil > Temperate forest >... | reverse complement strand
TACTAGGAATGAATCGGGGGCTGCCTCTTCACACTGGGGAGTGGAATGTTGGCGGCCCCTTCTGTTTTGTCCCTCTAAAAACTTAAGAGCTTGCGCGAGGCTACTGCGGCGTCGACTCGCTGCTGGGGAGAATGCGCGAAGTGACTTCCATCTTGTGGTAGTTGCGATAGGTGGCCCGGAACGACCAGACGAGCCTGTGGAAACCGCCACCGGTGGTGGTGCGCATGGCGATGATGGCGGGCATCCAGAAAGTCTCGCCGCCGAGCAGGATGGGCGCGTAATCGACCGTGATGACGCGCTTGCCGGTGACTGAGGTGGTGAAGGCGTCGCCGCGGACCACGGTGTGATCGGGTGTGGTGAGTTCGAGACGCTTGATCTGCATGGACGCGGGGTCGATGGTGACGCGGCCGTGGCTGTCCTCCTGGAGAAGACAGGCGGCGGTGGTTTGGGTGGTCGAGAAGCGGATGACGTACGGGGTGGTTGGGTTTTTGGGGTTGATGGGCTGCAGTTCGTAGTGCATGCAGGCCGTCTGTTTGAGGGAGACGACAGCGAGGGCGCCCTCAAAAGCTCCGCTTAGCATCGTGGGTCCGTCCATATTCTGCGAAGTGGGCGGCTTGTTGTTGACCTTCCTGATCTCGCGTGACTCCACAAGCGTGGTCGTATGGTCGGCATTCGGGGTGCGCCGGAGGCGGAAGACGGAGTCGGTGATGGTGTCTTCGCTGCGCTGGCCGGGCTGCACCTGCGAAACGACATGCTCATCGCAGAAGAGGCTGGGCAGGCGCGTGTCGTAGCGGTTGAGGTTGGCGTCGAGCCGCTGCAGAATCTCTTCGAGCGTGGGCGTCTTCGCCTGCTGCGCATACAACGCGGAAGAAAACAGAAGAAGTGCGATCTGCGCGATGGCCGTGGATGATTTTCTACAGGTCATCGCGGAGGGTGCCTTCCTGGTTGTTTTTTGCTCAGGATGTCAGGGTAAAGCAAAGGCGGGCGCTCACGCGCTGCCCGCATCTGCCAAAACCGAGCAGATAGGGCGCACTCCGCCTCGAGAAAGCAGGAAAACGCATCCATACACTGGGCTGCTTCATCTTTAGCGGGGAGCCGTTGGAAAATCCGTAATTGATCTGGTCGCTACACGCCGAGAACCCTATGCCCCAACTGATCGCTGGATTGATCGATGTCTTCGCCGACGAGCCGTTGACGGGCAATCCGCTCGCCGTAGTGCAGGGCGCTGATGCGCTGAGCGATGAGCAGATGCGGCGACTCGCCGGGGAGTTCAATCAGGCCGAGACCACGTTCATCCTTGCGGGCACGCGCGCGGATCGAAAACTGCGGTCGTTCACGGCAAGCGGTGCGGAGGTCTTCGGCGCGGGGCACAATGCCCTCGGAGCGTGGCTCTGGCTGGGCGAGCATGGAGATCTTGGCCCTCTGACTACTCCGCAGACGTTTTCCCAGGAGATTGGCACTGATATTCTGCCCATCGAGCTTGAGAAAATCGATGGCCGTGTACACGGTCGAATGCGGCAGGTTCCTCTGCGCCTGCTGGAGCCGCTGAGCAATGTGAACGCGCTGGCGAAATCGCTCGGGCTCGATCCACGCGCAATTCTGTCTCACCCAGCACCACGTCCGGCGTATACAGGCGCCGCTCATCTGATGGTGCGCATTGCCGAGTGCGAATCCGTCGACAAAGCTAAACCGGAGGCGCGGGATCTCCTCCGCGTGTTGCAGGCGGCTGGCGCAGAAGGTTGCTATATCTACGCGTTCGATGAGGATCGACCGCAGACAGCCTACGCTCGGTTCTTCAACCCGGCCGTCGGACTCTGGGAAGATGCGGCTACGGGAACGGCAGCGGGGCCGCTCGCAGCGTATCTCGCTGGTGAAGGTCTGCTTGCGAACAACGAGCTAGCAATCGAACAAGGCACTAAGATGGGACGCCGGAGCATCCTGCGCGTCCGCGTCGATCGCGAACCGCAATTATCCGGGACCGGAGTTGTTGTGCTGCGCGGCGTGCTGCGGATTTGAACAACGATGCGACACGGAGTGCGCCGCTATCCGATGACAACCTGAGGATGGATGACCCGGGCGCGTGCACGGGGACGAACCCGCTGAAGGTTGAAAGCGATCATCAGCGGAACAACGATCCCGATTTCCAGAAAGGTTGCTGAATGAGACCACAGGGTGAGCCCGACTTCGGCGGCAGCGAACGCGAACCAAATGCAAAGCCATGCAGTTTTCATGAATTAGCCCCCACAACTGAGATGAACCGATGATGTCAGTTACCACCCTCGTTTCCAATCCCCTTCTCGTCACAAGTGATATCTATTTAGGTACCGTTACGACTCTCTAATGTAACCACCTTCATGGTTACTAAGAATGAACGGACGCCGGCCGCAGCAAAAGCTAGCGCGTGACCGGCACGGCGCCGATGCCGTCTTTTTGAAACATTTGGCGGATGCCTCTTAATGCCTGGCGGGTGCGCTCTTCGTTTTCGATGAGGGAGAAGCGGACGTGGCCATCGCCGTATTCGCCAAAGCCGACGCCGGGGCTGACGGCGACTTTGGCTTCCTGCAGAAGACGCTTGGAGAATTCGAGAGAGCCCTGCGCTTTGTAGGCGTCGGGGATGGGCGCCCAGACGAACATGGTCGCTTTTGGCGATGCCACTTCCCAGCCCGCTTTGTTGAGGCCGGTGACGAGGCAGTCGCGGCGGCGGCGGTAGTTGTCGCGAATTTCAGCGACGCAGTCCTGCGGACCTTCGAGAGCGAGGATGGAGGCGACCTGGATGGGGGTGAAGGTGCCGTAATCGAAATAGCTTTTAAGGCGAGCGAGGGCGGAGACGAGTTCAGGATTGCCGACCATGAAGCCGACGCGCCAGCCGGGCATGTTGTAGCTCTTGGAGAGGGTGAAGAATTCGACGGCGATGTCTTTGGCGCCGGGGATTTCGAGGATGGAGGGGGCGCGATAGCCGTCGAAAACGATGTCGGCGTAGGCGAGATCGTGGACGAGCCAGATTTCGTACTGCTTGCAGAGCGCCACGATGCGCTCAAAGAAGCTGAGGTCGACGCACTGCGTGGTGGGGTTCGCCGGGAAGTTGAGGATGAGCATCTTCGGGCGTGGATACATCATGGGGATGGCGTGTTCGAGCTCGGCCAGGAACGCGTTGGCGTCGTGGATGGCGACGGAGCGTATGTTGGCGCCGGCGATCACGGGTCCGTAAATATGGATTGGATAGCTGGGATTGGGGACGAGGACGACGTCGCCCTGATCGAGCGTGGCGAGGCAGAGGTGCGCGATGCCTTCTTTGGAACCGATGGTAACGATGGCTTCGGTGGCGGGGTCGAGGGAGACGTTGTAGCGCTGGGCGTACCAGTTGCAGATGGCGCGGCGGAGGCGGGGAATGCCTTTGGAGAGGGAGTAGCGGTGGGTCTCCGGGCGGCGCGCGGCTTCGATCATTTTTTCGACGATGTGCGCGGGCGTGGCGCCGTCGGGATTGCCCATGCCGAAGTCGATGATGTCTTCTCCGGCGCGGCGGGCGGAGGCTTTGAGCTCGCCGGTGATGTTGAAGACGTAAGGCGGGAGGCGCTTGATGCGGGGAAATTCGTGCACGTGTACAGGGTACAACCACCCAGCGCGCGAATACAGCGCGCTGGGGCCCGGTACAGGGTGCAGCGTGCAGGTTTAGCGTGGAGTGATTTGAATAGTTGCGGCGCGGGCTTGTTTGCCGATCATGGGGGCGAGGTAAGGGCTGCCTTTGTATTTGGCGCGGTAGGCTTCGTCGATGCGGTGGTTGAGGGCTTCGTCGGCTACTGGCTCGAAGGCTACTTCTTTGGTGAGACTGGCGGCGACGATGCGGCCGGCCTTCTGTTGTACCGCGGCCTGGTACCAGCGGGAGCGCTGGCCGTTATAGCCGCGGACGTAGAGGGCGTCGTCGACGGCGACGGACCAGATCCAGGTGGGGGTTCCGTAGGTTTTGCCGTCTTCGCGGAAGGGCGCGATGTGCAGATCGTCGGCTGCGGCGATCTTGCCAAGTTCTTCTTTTTTCCATGCGGACATGGGGCGCTCCTTCCGCGAGATGCGCGGGATGGGCTGCGACGGGCCGCTTACCGGCCCACGAACTGTTGATGGAACGGGGAATAGCGGGCACCCTCGACCTTGACGGCGGAGGAGACTTCTTCGAGGGCGCGGACATCGTCGGCGGTGAGGTGGATTTTGGCCGCGCCGAGATTTTCTTCGAGGCGCTCCAGCTTCGTGGTGCCGGGGATGGGAACGATCCAGGGCTTTTGTGCGAGCAGCCAGGCGAGAGCAATTTGCGCCGGCGTGGCGTGGAGTTTTCGACCGAATTCGGTGATGACGTCGACCAGGGCCTGATTCGTTTTGCGATTCTCCGGCGTGAAGCGAGGCACGGTGTTGCGGAAGTCGGTCGAGTCGAATTTCGTGTCTGCGTTGATTTTGCCGGTGAGAAAGCCTTTGCCGAGCGGGCTGAAGGGAACGAAGCCGATGCCGAGCTCTTCGAGGGTGGGGATGATTTCTTTCTCGGGCTCGCGCCAGAAGAGAGAGTATTCGCTCTGCAGCGCGGTGACGGGCTGAACGGCATGGGCGCGGCGGATGGTTTGCGCGCCGGCTTCGGAGAGGCCGAAGTGCTTCACCTTACCCTGCTGGATTAAATCTTTGACGGCTCCGGCTACGTCTTCAATGGGGACGTTGAGGTCGACGCGATGTTGGTAATAGAGATCGATGGCGTCGACTTTCAGGCGGCGCAGGGATTCCTCGGCGACTTTCCTGATGTGGTCGGGATGGCTGTTGAGGGCGCTCCATTTGCCGCCTTCCTCGGGATTGCCTTCCCATCCGAATTTGGTGGCGATGGCAATTTTGCCGTGGAATTGCGAGAGCGCTTCGCCGACTAACTCCTCGTTCGTGTGGGGCCCGTAGACTTCGGCGGTATCGAAGAAGGTGACGCCGCGGTCGACGGCGGCGTGGAGGACGGCGGTCATTTCTTTTTTATCTTTGGCGGGTCCGAATCCAAAGCTCATGCCCATGCAGCCGAAGCCGATGGCGGAAACTTCAAGATTGCTGTTGCCGAGTTTGCGCTTTTGCATTGTTGACTCCTGGTATTGCGTTATTCGTTGCGGAGAGAAGCCATATCGATCGAGAAGCGGTACTTCACGTCGGAGCGCACGAGGCGCTCGTAGGCTTCGTTGATTTTCTGAATGGGGATCACTTCGACGTCGGACGTAATGTTGTTCCTGCTGCAGAAGTCGAGCATCTCCTGGGTTTCCGCGATGCCCCCGATCAGCGAGCCGGAGAAGCTGCGGCGGCGCATGAGCAGGCCGAAGACGGAGACGGGCAGCGGCGTTTCCGGAGCGCCGACCATGGTGATGTTGCCGTCGCGGGCCAGCATGTTGATGTAGGCGTTGATGTCGTGGTCGGCGGCGACGGCGTCGAGGATGAAGTCGAAGCTGCCGGCATGTTTCGCCATATCGTTGGCGTCGCGGGAGATCACCACTTCGTCGGCGCCGAGGCGGAGGGCATCGTCCTTCTTGCTGGGCGAGGTAGTGAAGACGACGACGTGAGCGCCGAGGGCGTGGGCGAACTTGACGCCCATGTGGCCGAGTCCGCCGAGGCCGACGATGCCGACCTTTTTGCCTTTGCCAACGCCCCAGTGATGCATGGGCGAATACGTGGTGATGCCGGCGCAGAGCAGCGGCGCGGTTCCGGCGAGGTCGAGGTTGGCGGGGACGCGAAGAACGAAGCGCTCTTTGACCACGATGCTGTCGGAATAGCCGCCGTAGGTGACGGGGCCTGCGCCCTGGTCGGGAAAGTTGTAGGTCAGCTTGAAGTTGGGGCAGAACTGTTCGAAGCCGGCGCGGCATTCGGGGCAGGTTCCATCGGAGTCGACCATACAGCCGACTGCGGCCAGGTCTCCAGCCTTGAATTTTGTGACGGCGGAGCCGACGCGGGTGACGCGGCCGACGATTTCGTGGCCGGGAACGCAGGGATAGACGGTGGGCATCATGCCGCTCCACTCGTTGCGGGCCTGATGGAGATCGGAGTGGCAGATGCCGCAGAAAAGAATCTCGATCTGGACGTCGTCGCCGGCCGGATCACGACGCGGAATGGTGGTGGAAGTAAACGGCGATGTCGCGCTGGCGACGGAATACGCTTTGGCTTGATACATGGGGAAACTCCTCGGTGATGCGAAAGATCGATGCAGAATGCGTCCCGAACGGGAAGCGTGTGGCCCCTGTGATTCTGAGAGTACGGGGGCAGCAGAGGCAGCGCTTTCCTGATCCTGCCGATCTTTTGCCTGATTCTGTTTAAATTTGTGAATTTGTGCACACAAGAGTTGCGACAGCGGTAGGCTGAAAACATGCCAGGTGAGAACAGAACAGGGAAGCGCAGAGTGCTGGATGCCGCGGTGGTGGGGAAGCGGAAGGAATTGGCGGAAAAGATTGCGGCGCGCGCGTTGTTGCTGGGCGAAAATCCAACCGATGTGCCGCGGCTGGTGCTCTACCGGCGGACGGCGCCGACGTCGTGTGCTCTGGCGATGTACGAACCCAGCCTGAGCATCTTCGTGCAGGGGCGGAAGCGGATTCAACTGCGCGGACTTGAATATTTCTGCGATGCGTCGTCGTTTTTGCTGTCGTCGATCGACGTTCCGGCGGAGGGGCAGATTGTCGAGGCGTCAGAGAAGGCGCCGATGCTATCGATGTTTCTGCGGCTGGATATGCCGATGGTGCGGGAGGTGCTGAGCCGGGAGGATTTGCCGGAAGGCCCGAGGGCGGCGCGGAGCCGAGGACTTGCAGTGGGGGAAACGACGGCCGGGCTGCTGGATGCGTGCGGCCGGCTGATCGATCTGCTGGATACGCGGGAGGACATTCCGTTTCTGAGCGACCTGATCCAGCGGGAGATTGTGTATCGCGTTTTGCGCACGCCGCAGGGGGAGAGTTTGCGCGCGATTGCCACGACTGGGGAATTGAGCAACCGCACGGCACGGGCGATTGCGTGGCTGCGGGCGAATTACGCAAAGCCGCTGCATATGGAAGAACTCGCGGGCGTGGCGCGGATGGGGGTATCGACGCTGCATCATCAGTTTCGCGCGCTGACTTCAATGAGCCCGCTGCAATACCAGAAGCAGTTGCGGCTGCAGACGGCGCGGCAGCGGATGCTGATGGAGGGGATGGACGCGACGAGCACGGCGTATGAAGTGGGGTACGAGAGCGTGAGCCAGTTCAATCGCGAATACAGCCGCTTCTTTGGACAGCCGCCGATGCGGGATGTCAAAGCGTTGCGCGACGCGAATGTGGTGGCGATTCCGGCTGCCTGATGGGATGGGGAGCGCGCCCGTGTAAGAATGCGGCAGGTGCTCATGACCTTCTCGCCTTCACAACCAGTGATTCAGGTACGCGGCATTCGCAAGAGTTATGGCGCGACGGTCGCGGTGTCGGATGTTTCGTTCGATGTTTACGAAGGGGAGATTTTTGGGCTGATTGGGCCGAACGGGGCGGGTAAAACGACCACCATGGAGTGCGTGGAAGGCGTTCGGCGGCCGGATGGGGGAACAATTTCGATTTTGGGCCTCGATCCACGCCGGGATGTTTATGCCCTGCAGAACCGGATCGGCGTGCAATTGCAACAGGCACAGTTACAGAAACGGATCAAAGTGTGGGAGGCGGTGGATTTGTGGGCATCGCTCTACACAAAGAAAGTGGATGCGAACCGTTTGCTGGAGCAGTTGGGTCTCGAGAGCAAGCGGAATGCCTGGTTCATGAACCTGTCCGGCGGGCAGAAGCAGCGGCTGTTTATTGCGCTGGCGCTGATCAACGATCCGGAAGTGGTGTTTCTGGATGAGCTGACGACGGGGCTGGATCCGCAGGCGCGGCGGGCGATTTGGGAGCTGGTGCGTGGGATTCGCGAGCGGGGCAAGACGGTTTTTATGACGACGCACCTGATGGAAGAGGCGGAGCGGCTGTGCGACCGGGTTGCGATTATTGAATACGGAAAAATCATCGATATCGGGAGTCCGGAAGAACTGGTGCGGCGGCACTGCCCAACGCGCACAGTGCTGCTGGATACGGAGAGCGCGGAGGCGGAGGAGCGGCTGCGGGCGATCCCATGCGTGGAGGCAGTGACGCGGCGCGAGGCGCGGTTCACAATTCACGGGCATGGCGAAGATTTTGTGACGGAGGTGATCCAGTGCCTTTCGGAGGGCCGGATCCGGGTCACAGATTTTCGCACCGTGCTGCCGACGCTCGAAGATGTGTTTCTGAAGCTGACGGGCCATTCGATTCGCGATTAGGAAGAGGCGGGACGATGTTGCGCGGACTGTGGAAGCTGACGTGGCTGGAGATCAAGATATTTCTGCGCGAACCGTTGGGGGCGTTCGGGTCGATCATCTTTCCGGTGCTGGTGTTTCTGGTGGCGGGCCGATGGTGGGGCGGCGGGCGCACGCCGAGCGCGGCGGCGAACAGTGAGATTCTGCGGGTCGAGGTGCCGGTATTCGCATCGGTGCTGATTGCGGTGACCGGCGTGTTGTCACTGGTGACGATTATTTCGATCTACCGGGAGGGCGGGATTTTGCGGCGGCTGCGGGCAACGCCGCTGCGTCCGCAAACGATTCTGACAGCGCATGTGTTGGTGAAGCTGGCGCTGACGCTGGTGACGATGGCGCTCCTGGTCCTGGCGGGGAAGCGGTATTACCCGGTTGAGGTGCACGTGCCGATATTCGGTTTTGCGGTGGCGATGCTGATCAGCACGTGGAGCATTTTGTCCATCGGGTTTCTGATTGCGAGCATTGTGCCGACGGCGCGGTTCGCGCAACCGATTGGGGCTGCGATTTTTTATCCAATGCTGGGGTTGTGTGGGCTCTTTGTGCCGCTGGCCGCGATGCCGCCGGGGATGAGGGATGTGGCGCGCGTGATTCCGCTGACGTATGCGGTGTCGCTGCTGCAGGGGATTTGGCGTGGCGAGGCGTGGTCGGCGCATTGGGGGGACGTGGGGGCGCTGGTGTTGGTGTTCGCCATTTGCACGACACTCTCGGCGAAGGTTTTTCGCTGGGAGTGAGGACTGCCCGTCCAGGCGTATGCGCTTCGGGACTAGCCGCCCAGGAGGACGCGGTTCGCGCACCAAAGGCTCTTTACTTCGCTCAGGATGATGGTTGTTGGAGGGCGGCGAGCTGCTCTTTGAGGTCCTGGATTTCCTGGCGGAGGGTGGCGACTTCGCTTTCGAGGGCGGTCAGGCGGGTCTGCGTAGAGGATGCGTTGCCGCCGCTCTCTTCGCGTTGGGGTATCGCCGCGGATACGTCGATGGCGCCCGAGAGCATGTGGGCGTAACGGATTTCTTTGGTACCGGGTTGGCGCGGCAGAGCCGTCGCTAGGGATGGCTCGCGCTGCATGAGGCGCTGAAGAGCGGAGAGGACGTCGTCCAGTTCTTCGAAGCGATGAATGCGTTCCGTACGGATGCGGAGTTCGCCAGGAGTCTGCGGGCCGCGGAGCATGAGCACGCAGAGAACGGCGGTTTCGCCGCGAGTGAAATTGAAGACTTCCTGAACGCGGTGCTCGTACTTCGTGACGCGGCTCTCTGTTCCGCGGACGGGACCGGCAAGTTGCTGGTCTTCGAGGCGGTGGAGAGCCTGGCGCACTTCGGTTTCGTCCAGATGCATTTCAGGATCGCGATTATTTTTCTGATTGCAGGCGTTGACCAGCGCGTTGAGGGAGAGCGGGTAGTACTCGGGCGTGGTCGCCTCTTTTTCAACAAGCGCGCCGAGGACGCGGGCTTCCACGGGATTGAGGACGATGGTCATGATTAGCAGCGCACGATCCTGGGCGCGTCGATGCCGATGGTGGCGATGCGGGACGGGAGATCGGCGGTGCGGGGGGCGGCAGGCGTCATTTTGATGAGGAGACGCGTCCGGAGAGGCGCAAGTCTCATCCTCTCCTGATTCTAACGATGGGAGGACGGATGTGAGCGGCTTATTAAAAAAGGCTGGGGCCGCTTTCGTCACGAACGGCGCCGAGGAAGGACTCAAGGATGTGGATTCTTGGTTCAGCGAGGCGGCGGGTGGAGTCGAGGCGGATTTTGCTGGGAAGCTCGTCGAGGTTGCGGCGGAGGGCGGCGACGGCGTCGGTGAAGCGGGGGAAGCGGGAGTCGCGGCCGACTTTGCTGACGGTGCGGAGGATGCCGATGGCGCCGAGTTGTTCGAGGATATCGGCATCGCGGAGGATGACGGCTTCGAGGGTGGCGGGGTCGTCTTTGGGCTGATGCTGGAGGATAGCGTCGAGGACAGCGGGAATTTTCTCTTCAGGGAAACCGGCCTGGCGCAGGATGGCAGGCGCCTCTGAGCAGGCAAAGGCCACATGGTCCCAGGCGACGAGGGCATTCAGTTCCTCTGGGCGATTGCCGACAAAAACGCCAAGGTCATGGAGCCATGCGGCCGCCTCGACGATATCGCGGTCGTAGTCGAGATCGGCGCCGATCGCGAATGTAAGCGCGGACAATCGGGGCTGGTGGCCGAATTTGTCAACGGGAAGGGCCTGTTCCAAAATGACACGGCGCAGGGTCTGAAGGTAATCAGGCGGCATACGACCTTTGTATCGCAATGCGGCGGCGAAGCAGACGCTGGTGTGTGGAATTCATACAGGGTCTAGGGAGGTCTGACTGAGAGCGAGGCTATGAATTGACACTGCCACTGTGACGAACTAGCATGGTGGTCCGTTCCAGGGATAGGCGCTTGAAAGGGCGCGGAGCAGCCGGAGAGAAGCGGACGGCGAGGGGACGCAAGCCGTTGAGATCAGAGCAGCAGGGCCGGGTGGGGAGGGGTTACTGAAAAATTAATGATGGAGGATCGTGGCGAACTGATGTAAGGTGCTTATTAACGCATGATGTTGGCATTTTTCCCCATCCTTTCCCGCAGTAGCTCGTGGGCCAGGCTTGAATGTACCGGGATGGGAAAAAGGACTTCCCTGTTGAGTTCCGGCTAGCAGCAAACACTCTGCATCGCATCTGAAGAATCGCAAGCCCCAGGGATTTTTGCCGGGCATCCTCTAAGGATGTCACACCCCAATTTTTTAAGCCTGTTGCCGCGACAGCGACCTGGAATGCGAATGGCGACTTCCGAATATATACGGAACCGGAACACACAAACCAAAGGGCAGGAGGGTGTTTCCCGGCTGCCCGCAGCGGCACGGCGCAGCAGCTTTGGGCCCACGGCTGCGGCAGCGGCAGCGATGGTCGTCAACGACCTGCTAATGATCCTGATGGCTTTCGGGATGGCGTTGTTCCTGCGGACGGTCGGGATTTCGAGATTTGCGCCATCGCTGGGACTGCGTCCGATGCTGTCGGTGAGCGGGCTGGAAGTGGCGTATTTTGGATGGTTCGTGCTGGTGTATGTGCTGGTTGCGCGCCGCTACGGATTATATTCGCCGCAGCCGGTGGCCAATACCGGGCATGAACTGCGGTTGGTGGTACAGAGCTGTTTGAATGCCGGGTTGCTGCTGTGCGGGGCGCTGTACCTGTTCCGGGCTGTGGAAATCTCGCGGATTCTGGTGATGCTGCTGGTGGTTACGTCATCGATGACCCTGAGCGCACGGCGAGCGGTGTGGCGCAAGTCGCGGTACCGGAGGTATGCGCAGGGTATCGAGATGCGGAACGTCGTGATTCTGGGAACCAATCAGTTGAGCTACGCGTTGAGCCGGCATCTCCAGCAAAACACACGGCTTGGCTACCGTTTTGTGGGGTTCGTGGCCACCTCCGGGTCGCCGCTGAGTGCGGAAATTGCACCGGAGCATGTGCTGGGTGGCGTGGAAAAAATTCGCCAACTCACGCGGCTGCATTTTGTGGACGAGCTGGTGATAGGGGAATTCCATCCCACGGAGCAGGCGATCCGGCTGGTAGAAGACGCGCGGGAACTGGGTATAGATCTGCGGGCGATCGCGGGATATTACGGTGAGTTGGCGTCCCATTCGCCGGTGGAGTACATGGGAATTTTTCCCATGGCAACGTTGCATCGGAGCGAGCCGCGCGTGGTGGGGTTGTTCTGCAAGCGGGTGGTGGACATCGCCTTGTCGCTGGCTGCCCTGGCAGTTGCCGCGCCGCTGATGGCAGCGGTGGCGCTGGCAATCAAACTGGACAGCGAAGGGCCGGTTTTTTACGTATCCGATCGCATTGGGAAGCGCGGCCGGGTGTTTCGGTGTTTCAAGTACCGGACGATGGTGAAAAACGCAGAGGACATGAAGAAGGAACTGGCCGCGCACAATGAGCGGGACGGAATCCTCTTCAAGATGTCGAACGATCCACGGATTACCCGGTTGGGACGGTTCCTGCGCAAGTACAGTCTGGATGAGCTGCCACAATTTCTAAATGTGCTGCGTGGAGAGATGAGCATTGTGGGACCGCGGCCGCCGATTGCCCTGGAAGTGGAAAAGTACGAGCTGGAGCATTTCCGGCGGCTGGAAGTGATGCCGGGATTGACGGGGCTGTGGCAGGTGCAGGCGCGGCACGATCCTTCGTTTGCGAAGTACATCGAGCTGGATACGGCCTACGTGGAGAACTGGAGCCTGTGGCTGGATATTAAGATTCTGGTGCGCACGGCGGATGTCGTGCTGCGCGGAACCGGCACATAGAGAACAGCGATCATCGATCACCGTTGACGGGCTTGCCATTCCTCTCTATCTGAAGCAGACTTATTCGCACGACAAATTCCTATGGAAGCGGTGCGGTCCAGCCGTTTCTGCGACGGTATGCAGTTTCATGCTTTGGAGGTCACGTTGAGCCAGTTCCAGCGGAGAGGTTGCGTCCTGGTGGTGGGGGCGCTGTTGCTTTTGGGCACGATGCAGGCGGCGAGCGGACAGGAGCGCCGGAGGACGGACGAGACAAGGACGGGCGACCAGAGCGCGCCCGATCCGAACAAGCCGGACGCGAACAAGCCAGACAATAAGCCCGACGCGATTCCGCCAGAGAAAAGTTCGGTCACGCATCACGATATGGATCTGGACGGGAAGTCGCTGCACTATACGGCGACGGCAGGAACGCTGCTGATTCGCGATGGGGAAGACGATCATCCTTACGGCAGCATTTTTTATGTGGCCTACACTCTGGATGGAGCGGACCCCAACTCGCGGCCTGTGACATTTTTGTACAACGGCGGACCGGGATCGGCGACGATCTGGCTGCACATGGGGTCAGTGGGGCCGGTGCGGGTGGTGACGGACAGCCCGAAAGCAACGGGGCCGGGGCCGTACCAAATTGTTCCCAACCAATTCAGTTTGCTGGACAAGAGCGATCTGGTGTTTATTGATGCGCCGCTGACGGGGTTTTCGCGCGCGGTGGGCAAGGGTACGCCAAAGGATTTCACTGGCGTCGATCAGGATCTGAAGGCGTTCGACAAATTCATCTTGCGGTACGTGACGGTGAACCAGCGGTGGAACTCTCCCAAGTATTTGTTTGGGGAGTCGTATGGCACGACGCGCTCGGCGGGCCTGTCGGCCACGCTGCAGGCAGACGGGATTTCGTTGAACGGGATCGTGCTGCTGTCGTCGATTTTGAATTACAACGCATCGTCACCGGGACTGGATGTCGAGGCGATCGGGAATTTGCCGTCTTATGCGGCGATTGCCTGGTATTACAACAAGGTGCAGAACAAGCCAGCGGATATCAAGGCGTATTTGCAGGATGTGCGGGCGTTCGCGCGGGGTGATTACGCGGAAGCGCTGGCGGAAGGTGACGGAATTTCGCCCGAGCATCTTGACGCGATTGCAGCGAAGGTGGCGCAGTATACGGGGCTGAGCGCGCAGTACGTGAAGGAATCGAATTTGCGGATTAGTGCGACACGTTTCCGCAAGGAGCTGCTGCGCGACGAGGGCGACATTCTGGGGCGGTACGACGCGCGGTTCGAGGGAACGGACGTCGACAACGCCGGCGAGTTTCCTGGGTACGATCCATCGGACACAGGAATTTCGGGGGCGTTCATTGCGGCGTTTCACGACTACCTGACGCGCGAATTGAAATACGAGACGACGGATGATTATCGGCCGTCGGCAAACAGCATTGGGGAGTGGGACTGGCATCATCGTCCGGCGGGCGGCGGGGGGCGCGGATTTGGCGGCCAGCAGCAGATGCCGTACGTGGCAGGGGATCTGGCGGACACGATGCGCAAGAATCCGAAGCTGAAAGTTTTTTCCGCCAACGGAATGTTCGATCTGGCGACGCCGTTCTTCCTGACGGAGCAGGATCTGAGCCACATGATGCTGTCTCCGGAACTGCGGAAGAATGTGGAGTTCGGCTACTATCCGTCGGGGCACATGGTGTATCTGAACGTGGATGCGCTGAAAGAACTCAAGCGCGATGTGGCCGCGTTCTATACGGAGACGGGACACTAAGGGGCAGCTAAGAAGCGGTCAGCTAAGGGCCGGTCAGCGGTGAGACGGTCAGCGAGAGACTGTCAGCATAAAACTGTCAGCGCTGACTACTGATTGCTGACTACTGCTTCCGGGCGCGAGGTACATTCGTTGGCTGATGGTTCGTCCATCCCGAAGCCTGCGCATGCGGATGAGCCGGAGTGCTGGCCGGCTCTGCCGCTGGATGCGTGGCGGGATACCTGCGCCACGTTGCACATGTGGACGCAAATAGTCGGCAAGGTGCGGATGCGCCTGACGCCCTTGGTGAATCACTGGTGGAATGTTCCGCTGTACGTGACGGCGCGGGGCCTGACGACCTCGCGCATTCCGTATCGCGGTCGCGCCTTCGAACTGTGGTTCGATTTTGTCGCGCACCAGTTGGTGCTGGAAACCAGCGAGGGGACGGTGTCGACGCTCAAGCTGGAGCCGCGGACGGTCGCTGATTTCTACAAAGAATGTATGGCGATGCTGCGCGCGGCGGATATCGATGTGCACGTGTGGCGTATGCCGGTGGAGGTACCCGATCCCATTCCATTGGACGAGGATACGGTGCATGCGTCCTACGATGCGGCGTGGGTCGACACATTCTGGCGAATTTTGCTGTCGGTGGATGCGGTGTTTCACCAGTTCCGGGCGCGGTATGTTGGGAAGGTGAGCCCGGTGCATTTTTTCTGGGGGAGTTTTGATTTGGCGGTGACGCGCTTTTCGGGACGGCGCGCGCCGGAGCGGCCGGGCGCAGATGCGATGACGCGCGAGGCGTATTCGCATGAAGTGAGCAGCGTGGGATTTTGGCCGGGGAGCGGGACGATGACAGGTCCGGCATTTTATTCGTACACGGTGCCGGAGCCCAAAGGGTTTCGCGAGGCGCAGGCGCGGCCGGAGGGAGCGCGTTTCGACGCGGGGTTTGGGGAGTTTCTGTTGGACTACGACGTAGTGCGAGGAAGCCCCGTGCCAAACCCGGCGCCGAGCGCGGCGCTGCTCGAGTTTTGCCAGAGCACGTATGAGGCGGGCGCGGATTTGGGAAATTGGGACCGGGCTGCACTGGAACGCTGATGGGTTGATGGAGGAATGCGATGGCGGGTGTTTGTTCGCACACGAATGAGATCAAACTGACGAGCACGACGACGCATGTTTGCGAGGACTGCGTGAAGACCGGCGACACGTGGGTGCATCTGCGGATGTGCCTGGAGTGCGGGCATGTGGGGTGTTGCGATTCGTCGAAGAACAAGCATGCGACGAAGCATTTTCACGCCACAAAACATCCGCTGATGCGGTCCATTGAGCCGAATGAGGCATGGGTGTGGTGCTATATCGATTCCGGAGTGGTGGGGGAGATAGAGCAACGCAAATTTGTGCCGTACAGCGGGTGATGCCTAGTGCCATTCATCGGCGCTGGGGCCGTAGATGGCGGGCACTTTCGCTTCGTTGAGGCGCAGGTAGACGGTGAGCTGGCCGCGATGGTGCGCGAGATGGCTGAGGGTGCCGTTGGCGATCTGAATGTAGCGCGGGCCTGAGACGAGGACCTGGCCGCCCATCTTCAGAGTCCAGGTGCCCATCAGGTGCTCCTCGGTGGTGTTGGCGAGGGCGGCGCGGGATGATTCGAGGCCTTCGTCGAGGAGGCGCAGGAGTTCGGCGCGCGATTCGACGGAGCGGGTGCGCATGGCCTGGTCGGCGCCGTCGATGTCGGTGACGTCCTGTTCGATGATCATGCCGACCCAGCGGGGCATAGTAGCGACGAGCGAGGCGAGGTAGCCGAACTCCATCGAGCGCGGGTGGGGTTTGAAAGAGTTCTGGCCTTCGGGCATGCGCTCGAGGGCTTTGCGGGACGCGGCGGCTTCCAGTTCTAACTGTTCGAGAAAGAATTTTCTCAGGTCCATGGGGATTCTCCTTTTCCTTAATAAGGAGAGAGTGCGACTGGAAATATGACATCTTGTGGCATGATTCGTAAATAATGTTGAGGGAGTCAGGAGTCAGGAGTCAGGGAATGCGGGTCCGCTTTGCGGACTTTCCACATCTGCCAAACCCGGGCAGATATGGAACACCCGGCTCGGGATGACATTTTTGCGAGGTAACACTCGATGAAGGCGGAACGACTGCTTTCGGCGTTGTTGTTGCTGCAGGCGCACGGGCGGCTGGCGGAGCGCGAGATTGCTGAGCGGCTGGAGGTGTCGCAGCGGACGGCGCATCGGGATATGGAGGCGCTGTGTGCGGCGGGGATTCCGCTGGTTGCGCATCGGGGAGTGCGGGGCGGTTGGGAATTGGAAAAGGGCTGGCGGACGCGGGTGCCGGGGCTGGATGACGCGGAGCTTTGGGGATTGCTGATGGCGCAGCCCGCAAGCGGCGGCATGTCGGCTGCGGCTGCGCGGGCGTTCGACAAACTGGTGGCGTCGATGCCGGCGGCGCAGAAGGGGCAGGCGGAGGCGATTCGCGCACGGCTGCATGTGGATGCGACGGGGTGGCGGCCGGGGTCAGAGGGCTGGTCGGCGCTGCCGGTGGTGCAGGACGCGGTGGCACGGGATTGCAAGCTGACGTTTCAATACCGGCGCGCGGATGGGCAGGCGAGCGTGCGGACGGTGGATCCGCTGGGGATGGTGGCGAAGCAGGCTGCGTGGTATTTGGTGGCGCGGAGTGCGGAGGGATTGCGGACGTATCGCGTGTCGCGGATGCGGGAGGCGGTGGCGCTGGCGGTGCAGTTTGAGAGGCCGCGCAATTTCAGTTTGGAAAAATATTGGCGCGAGAGCACGGAGGAACTGCGCGATAAGAAGTCGCGCTATGTTGCCACGATCGCGATGGCGGATGAGGGGGCGGTGGAGATGGCTCCGTGGGTGGCGATGCGCGTTGTGGAGTGGAAGGGGCGGTTGGCGCGAGGTTGGAAGGCTTATGCAGTGGAGTTCGACTCGGCGTACGCGGCGAAGTTTGTGGCGATGGGGATGGGAACGCGCGTGCGGGTGTTGGGACCGGATGCGCTGCGGGTGGAGGTGCAGGGGGAAATAAGGGCTCAGAGCACAGGGCTCAGGGCTCATAGAAGGCAGGGCGCAGCAATCAGTAGTCAGTAAGGCCGGGTCCGCTTCGCGGATTTCCCACATCTGCCAAACCCGGGCAGACATGTGGCACCCAGGTTTGGAATGTTCTTCCAGTCGTAACCAGTTTGTGACTCGAATCACTGACAGGGTTTCCGGCGCACTGGAGGATGACCGCAGCATCTCCGCGCACCCAATTTGGAATCGTGACTTGACGCGGAACGGAACCCTCACCGACAGGCGCAGATGAAAGCCAACAAGAAGCCCGGTGGCCTGACACGGCGGCAGTTCATGGCTGCCGGAGCGATGGCCGGGGCTGCATGGGCTACCGGATGTTCGTCGAAGCATGGATCGTGGGAATCGCTGAGCGATGACCATGCGCAGACCCTCGCGGTGCTCTGCGATGAAATCGTACCTGCCGACGATTTTCCCAGTGCGTCGCAGGCCGGGGTGCTGATCTATATCGATCACCAGTTGGCGCGCCACTATCGTCGTTTTCGGAAGACCTATGCCCGCGGGCTCGAGCAGACGGAGAGCATCAGCGAAAGCCAATTCAGACTGCACCTGACGCAGGCCTCGGCGGAGCAGCGGCTCGACGTGGTGCACGCTCTGGTGCAGCAGAATCCAGCGTTCTTCGAATTGGTGCGCAAGCATACGCTGGAGGGCTATTACGGCTCCCCGCGACATGGCGGCAATCGCGATGCGGTGAGTTGGCGCATGCTCGGCGTGTCTGAACCGCCCATTCGAGGCCGCGCTCAATATGACCTGACCAACAAGGCGCGCTCATGAAGCGCGTGAATGCCGTCATCGTTGGCGCGGGCGCGGCGGGAGGCATTGTTGCGAAAGAATTGGCGACTGCCGGACTGAGCGTGGTGCTGCTGGAGCGGGGTCTGTGGTACACGGCGAGCGATTGCCGCAAGGACGATCTCCGCAACCAGCGCACGACGATCCTCGGCAATGCTTTCGGTCCGGACGACGAAGGCAATCCGCGCGTTTGGATCGACCCGCGGGGGAATTCACACGTAGTTGCGCCGAGCGAAGGCTCGTACCAGAACAACGCAGCCTGCGTTGGCGGCGGAACGCTGAGCTATGGGGCAATGGCATGGCGCTATATGCCGCAGGATTTTCGCATGCGCTCGACCTACGGAGCGCCGGCGGGAAGCTCGCTGGAAGACTGGCCCATCGGTTATGACGATCTCGAGCCGTTCTACGAGAAGGCGGAATACGAGATTGGCGTTTCCGGCGATCCTGCGCCGAATCCGTTCCAGGGCGCGCGGCGGCGCGGGTTGCCGATGCCTCCGCTGCCTCCGAATCGTGAGTTCGGCATCCTGGAGCCGGCGGCCAAACGGCTGGGGCTACATCCGTTTCCGATTCCGATGCTGCGCAACAGCGTGCGTTATAACGGGCGCGGGCCGTGCATGCGTTGCCGCTGGTGCGTTGGTTTTGCATGCGAGGTAGATGCCAAAAATGGCTCGCAGAATACGGTCATTCCCACGGCGCTGGCTTCGGGTAACTGCGAGCTGCGCACGCAGTGCATGGTGAAAGAAATCCTGACCGACGAGCGGGGGCGCGCTCGCGGCGTCGCCTATTTCGATGAGAACGGGCGGCTTGAGGAGCAGCTATCGGACATTGTGGTGGTCTCGGCGTGCGCGATTGAATCGGCGCGCTTGCTGCTGAATTCGAAGAGCCGGCTGTTTCCCAATGGCCTGGGCAATCGCTACGACCAGGTGGGACGTCATCTGCAGGGCCACCTCTACACCGGGGCAGTGGGATTTTTTGACTTCGAGACCTACGACGATGTGGGTCCAGGCGCGAGCATTGCCATCAGCGATTACAACCACGGCACTCCTGGGTTGTGCGGCGGCGGTTTGCTGGCGAATGAATTCATCCGCTTGCCGATCCACACCCTCGATCGTCTTCCTCCCGGCACGCCGCGCTGGGGGCTGGGGCACAAGCAGGCGATGCGCGACTATCACCGGCGCACCATCGTGGTGATGGGTCCGACGCAGCAGATTCCCATGGCCACCGGCCGCGCCACCCTCGATCCGATGGTGAAAGACCAATGGGGATTGCCGGTCGCACGTCTCGAGGGCAACAGCCATCCGCACACCACCGAGATTGGCGACGTGCAGGCCGAACGCGCTGCTGCGTGGCTGAAAGAGGCGGGAGCGATCCAAACCTCGCTGATGAATGGAAGACCCGAGATTGTGTCGTCGGGACAACATCAGGCCGGAACGTGCCGCATGGGGAACGATCCGAAAGGCTCGGTGGTGAACCGGTATTGCCAGATTCACGACGTCGACAACGTATTCGTGATCGACGGCAGCGTGCACGTCACGAATGGCGGCTTCAATCCGGTGCTCACCATCATGGCGATCGCGTACATGGCGTCCGATGCGTTGCTGAGGAACTGGAAGGGCACGAGTTACCGGTCATGAAAAAACTGCTCCGGATCGGCGCGTTCTTGCTCACCGCGATGGTAGCGCTGCTGGCTGCGGGTTACGGCGGAGCTTCGTACTACTACAACTCGCAGCACGGCTCGGGCTGCGCGAGTTGCCATGAGATGGCGGGCTATGTCGGAGAAGTTCACAGCTCGGCGCACCGCGGTGCGACATGTCTGGATTGTCATGAGACGAGCATGGCGACGAAGCTGCGCCACATTACGGTGCACCTGAGCCACCGGTGGCCGGAGACGATTCGCATGCGCGACACGGATGTGGTGGCGATGACGACGGCCTGTCAGAAATGCCATCAGGAGGAGTACGCCAGCTGGCGTGCGGGCCCGCACAGCGCAACCTATCGGCAGATCTTCACCAATCCCACGCAAAATTCGAAGCAGCGGCTGACGGAAGATTGCTTCCGCTGTCACGGCATGCATCTCGACGGCTCGGTGCGCGATGTTGTGCAGCCGGTGAATGCCACGGGGCCGTGGCACGTGGTGCGAGCAGGCTTCGCGGATCAACCGACCATGCCGTGTCTCACATGCCATTGGGTGCACCGGCAGGGTTCGCTCGATGCGAAGCCGGACAAACGGATTTCCGTTGCGGGGGTTCATGACCAACTGGCCTTCTTTGACCGGCGCGAACGGATGCATTTCGCAGCGGCGAATCTTCCCATGCCTCAGCTGTTCGATGGCGCGGTTGCAGTGAAGATGAGCCCCGATCAGCGTCAGGCGATTTGTTATCAGTGCCACGCTCCGCGCGAGCCGGAGACGGATTCGATGGCTGCCGTTCACCACTGGGGAATGCAGGCTGGATCGGGCGACGATCGAACGCCGCTCGGCGTGCATGCGGGACTGAGCTGCTTCGCCTGCCATCAGGGACACAACGAGAATGCGCGGGCTTCGTGCAGGACGTGCCATCAGAAAACGTCCGTCTGTGGGATCGATGTGGAGACGATGGACACGACGTATGCGAATCCAGGGAGCACGCACAATATTCACTCGGTGCGGTGCGAGGATTGCCACAAGCATGGAGTGCCGAAGGTGGGGCGGGCTCACTCTGAGCAGCCAGGAAACTACGATCGTTCTCTACGGGACGGG
>Ga0206851_1128_pt1 | contig 21071 bp, 19 predicted proteins | sample Alteio_BWOrgCont_13_FD_152904 | JGI IMG/M metagenome (GOLD analysis project Ga0206851, IMG submission 152904) | Enriched cells from forest soil in Barre Woods Harvard Forest LTER site, Petersham, Massachusetts, United States -... | ecosystem: Environmental > Terrestrial > Soil > Temperate forest >... | reverse complement strand
TTGCATATAGCAAAACCGATGCGCGGATTACTTTGACTGGAGTGGCAGATCGTCCCGGTATTGCCGCTAGCGTGTTTGGGCCACTCTCGGATGCTGAGATAAACGTTGATATGATTGTGCAGAACGTCTCAGAGGATGGGACTACGGATATAACTTTCACCGTGGCGAAAACCGATCTGGCGCGTGCTGAGGATTCACTCAAAAAAGCAAAAGACGAATTGAAATATAAGAAGATGATGACTGATGCGAATGTGGCAAAAGTTTCAGTGGTAGGTGTTGGCTTAAAAAGCCATGCTGGTCTGGCGCAAAAAATGTTTCAGACTCTGGCGGAAAAAAACATTAATATCCTAGTGATTTCCACTTCGGAAATAAAAATCAGCGTGTTGATTGCCGAGGAGTATATGGAACTCGCCATCCGCAGCCTGCATACGGCTTATGGGTTAGATGGATAGAATGAAATCTCTGAGGAATTTATGGCAAAAAGGCGCTGAGTTCCTCGGTAGCCAGCATGCCATAATGGGCGGGGCGATGACCTGGGTTTCAGAATCTGGGCTGGTTTCCGCCATATCGAATGCTGGAGGATTTGGCGTTATCGCCTGTGGTGCAATGCCACCCAGCCTACTTGAAAAAGAAATCCGGAATACCCGCGCGAAAACTTCAAAATCTTTCGGCGTTAACCTTATCATCATGCATCCGGAATTAAATGGGCTGATTGATATATGTGTTGCGGAAAAAGTTTCACATATTGTGCTAGCTGGTGGTTTGCCGAAGGCGCAGACTATAGAAAAAATAAAAAACGCCGGAATAAAAGCTATTTGTTTCGCACCTGCTTATGCTGTCGGAAAAAAATTGGTGAAAATGGGTGCCGATGCCCTGGTGATTGAGGGCATGGAGGCGGGTGGGCATATTGGCCCGGTTTCCACATCGGTTTTGGCGCAGGAGATATTGCCGGAGATGGCTCTTGAATTTCCCGAAATCCCGGTGTTCATCGCTGGTGGTATTGGACGCGGCGAAGCGATAGCCGCATGCCTAGAAATGGGTGCTGCTGGAGTGCAGCTTGGCACACGGTTTGTTTGTGCGCATGAGTCTATAGCCCATCCAAATTTCAAGCGGGCATTTTTGAAAGCATCAGCTAGGGATGCTGTACCGTCCACTCAGCTTGATCCAGAATTCCCAGTGATTCCTGTGCGCGCTCTTGCTAATAAAGCCACCGATGAATTTATACAATTGCAAAAGAAAACCATAGATGATTACCGTGCCGGTAAACTAGATAAGAAATCGGCGCAACTCAAAATCGAGCATTTCTGGGCCGGGGCTTTGCGTCGCGCGGTGATGGATGGAGATGTAGAAAAGGGCTCGTTAATGGCTGGGCAATCCGTTGGCATGGTAAAATCTGAGCAGAGCGTGGCCGAAATCATTGCAGAGTTGATAGCGCAGGCAGAAGAATATTTAGTCGATTAGTTCCCGGGATTTTTTGATTTCCTTATAAAGCGCACGGAGGATTTCTTTCATACCTTTTCCGGTGGCGGCAGATATTGCCATAACTGGCTTTTTCGCACTTTTCTCAAGCTTTTTTTTCTTCGCTGCAATTTCCTTTTCATCCAGCAAATCGCATTTGCTTAGTACTAAAATTTCCTGCTTTTGGGCTAATAATTTACTATATTCCTTCAGTTCTTTCCGCACGGTTTTATATGATTTTACCGTATCTTCGCTGCTAGCATCCACCAGGTGCAAAATAACTCCGCAACGTTCAATATGCCGCAAAAACTGAACCCCTAGACCTATTCCCATGTGAGCGCCTTCAATCAATCCCGGAATGTCAGCCAGCACGAATTCGTTATTGTCGGTATGCACAACGCCAAGCTGCGGCTTTAAAGTAGTGAATGGATAATCCGCTATTTTTGGTTTTGCTCGGCTGACGGCGGCTAGGAATGTTGATTTTCCAGCATTTGGCAACCCGACTAATCCCGCATCCGATAATAATTTCAGACGTAGCCACACCCACATTTCTGTGCCTGGCCACCCCGGAGTAGAGCGGCGCGGTGCCCGGTTAGCACCGCTTTTGAAGTTTATGTTACCCTGCCCACCATCACCGCCTTTGGCCAAAACAACTTTTTGTCCTGGTTCGGTGATATCAGATAAAAGAGTTTCGCCATCTTCCATGAAGATTTGTGTGCCAACAGGGACGGGGACAATTAAGTCAGCTGCTGATTCACCGGTGCGGTTGCGGCCCATTCCATGCTGGCCGACATGTGCTTTGAAATGCTGTTTGTAGCGGAAATCTATTAGAGTGTTTAAGCCCGATACACCTTCGAATATCACGCTACCCCCGCGGCCGCCGTCGCCACCGTCGGGTCCGCCCTCGGGGATGAATTTCTCTCGCCGGAAGCTGACACAACCAGCGCCGCCATGGCCGGATTGGATGAATATTTTTGCCTCGTCGATGAATTTCATGGTTTTGTTAACCTTTTGTTAACCAGTAGTATATATAATCAAAACGGAGGAAACTATCATGACCGAAGGGGAAAGGATAGAAAGATTAATAAAAATGAAGGCTGGGGATAAAGAGGCTATCGGATCTTTTTGGTCCGATAATTACGCAGATTTATCTAAAATAGCGGGAGTGTGTCTTCGCCGGGCTTTTGGAGCGCGAATTGATCCAGCTGAAGATCCAGATTCTTTTGCGGTAGAAGTTTTAATGGAATTAATTGAGCAAAAAAGGTTCCGTAATAGCGAAAAGGATTTTTTCAGCTTATATGCCGATGTTTGCACAAAAAAGGCAATAGACAAAGCAAGGTCATATGGTGGAAGAGATTATAGAAATGATAAAGAAAAATGGGGAAAAACATTGTCTATTCATGATGGTATGGATTCATCGGAGGTAGAAAGGACTTTTGCGGAAACAATAAAGTCAAAAAATCCAAGCGACCGCACAGATTTTAGAGTGGATTCTAAGGCTCTAATGAATGACGTTTTAGAAAAAATTAGATTAACCATAGCCATTTTAACCGTAGATAATGTGGGAGGCGCAATTACTGACGCACAGAAAGAAATGCTGACTTTAAGAATTATTGAGGGATTAAGGAATGTAGAGATAGCAAATATATACGGCATTCCTCGACAGGATGTAGACTCTTCTATTTCTCGTGCAAGAAAAGCGTTTCTAAAGAAAGTGGAGCAAATTGAAATGGATGAAGAGACTAGAGTGGTTATATTTCAATTATCAAATGCTCACGGATGTACAAAACGCGCAAGTTTACGCGATGTCGGTTCCGAGCGTCTTTAACTCACGCCAAAAGCCCGCCCATATCGTAATCTGGCGGCGGGGCGGAAAAACCCGGCGATAAATTATGATCGACGATGAATTGCAGCATTCCGTTATTCCCGGTTATTTCTGCGGCACCCACGAAAATGTCGGTGATGCCCTGCTGCATATCCGGACTAAGCCGTTTTTTGCTCCTGATCGCTAAGTTAAATTCCTTGTCCGGTTTTTTTTGTAAAACCTCGCCGGCTAATTGCAGTGCACCGGTATGTGTCAAATCCAACTCGACCACGAATTTCACTCCGCGAGATTCCGGATCCGCATCATCGCCCCGGCCTTTTTTATAATGCATCACGCCGTATTGTAGTTCCTTACCGTCATTTACTGGAAAAAGCACACTGTTCCAATTGCCGCGTGTGTCAGAGACTAGCTGCTTTGCAGTGGAAAAATCTTGAGTCAGTTTTTGGATAAGTCCGCTCTGTCCCGCATCTTGTAAAAATTTCCGTGCCTCTGCTGTCAGCAACGCTGGGCTGGTGGAATCCTTAAAATTATTGATGAAGGAAAAAAGCCGCACGGCAAAATTTTTATCAAGCCCGGGAATATTTTTTAGCACCTTATCAGCAACATCTGGGCTGGCAGAGCGCAAATAATCAAACGCTTCGGCAGTAGTGGCACGTAATGGCGAAAGTAATTTTGATTGTTCCTCGTTGGCAACGGCTGGGTTTGCAGTGGAATTAAGTGCAACTACCTCGATTTCCAAAGTTGTATCCTTGGGTAGTGGTGTATTGGAATCAAGCCGGATTTGGCCAAGCGGAGTTTTTATTATCGGCTCACCGGTTTTTTCATTGCCGATTACTGTGCCGGTAAGTTGACCGCCTGGCACATCTTTTGCCGTGGACTGCGATTGTGCTGCTGCCTGACCGGGAAATTGGGCAGAGATTATTTTTAGGCTAATCGTATCAGATGATTGCAAAACAGGGGCTTGTGTTGATTGCTGTGTTGGGACTATAGAAACTTTTCCGGCCTGAACTTGCAGCTGGGCCACAGTCTGCGGTGTATCGCGCGATAAGCTAGGCGGAATGAATTTTCCGGCGTCAGTACTTGCTTGAATCACTGTGCCATCGATGGTTTGGCCGTGGGTGAGTGCGGAAGCTGAAGATGTTATATCCACCGGATTTGATGGCGCCAATGCCCGGCCTGCCGCAAGGCCAGCAATTCCTCCCGGCGCTGGAGGAACGGCGTGGAGGATATCCAACCCACCAGTATTGGTTTGAACATTGAGCGAGACGGAAGCAGTGGCAGCTGCCGGTGCCGGGAATTCTTGGTCCAAAGCGTTGGGTGTTGTCCCGCCGGAAGGCTTACTGCCGATCGGATTGAACACTATGTTTTCCTCCTCGGCAGCAGCGATATTGGCCTGTAAGCTCTGACCAATAATATTCGTTGCCGGATTTTGCGGTACCGGAGCTTGCACCGCCGCCGCTGGATTTTCTTCCGTTGGGACGACGGGTTGTATCGTTTGTCCTGGAACCTGAGCCGAAGTGGTTGGTTCTGTCGTGAATGGCTGGCCATTTACCGAAACGATTCGTGCCTGAAAAATATTTCCGGCATTGTTCACGTTATTAGCCGTCACTTGTAAAACCAATTGGGAGTTATTCTGCAGCGGTACTTCACCGGCCACCGTGATCGGGCCGTCCAGGGTGGAAAGGATCACGTTTTGGTTTACGTCATGTCCCACCACTATGGCGTTTATCAACGTTCCCACCTGCGAATTGGCGACCGCGGCCGGGATTATCGGCGGCAGGGGATTAGCATTGAAAACGGCGCCTGGCGGTTGGTTTGCCGGCGTGGATCCCGGTGGATTCAATGTGCCAGGCGGCGAGTTGGTTATGCCAGGCGGAGTCAAAGGCGGATTGGCACCGGATACTGGCGCGGAAGCAGGCGGATTTAATACCGCTATAGGGTTTATGGGATTTATCGGGATATCAGCCATCTGTTGATAATAGCGGAAAAACTATAATATTTACAGCCCATTAATATTTTGATACGGTCTAATTACATGAAAATCCTTGCCGGAAACAGTAATCTGCCGCTAGCTCGAGCGATATCGAAACACCTGAAAATTCCGTTGACGCGTGCTTCCATCCGCCGGTTCGCCGATATGGAGATTTTCGTTGAGATCGAGGAGAATGTCCGCGGCGAAGATGTGTTCCTGATCCAGTCCACCTCGTTCCCCACCAACGATAATATGATGGAATTACTGATTTGCATCGATGCGCTGCGTCGAGCTTCCGCCCGCCGTATCACCGCCGTCATTCCTTATTTCGGCTATGCCAGGCAGGATAGGAAGCCTGGGCCAAGGACCCCGATTTCTGCCAAACTCGTTGCCAATATCATCACCCGCGCTGGGGCTGATCGCGTGCTGACTCTTGATTTACACGCCGGGCAGATTCAAGGATTTTTTGATATTCCACTGGATAATTTATATGCTGCACCAGTTTTCATTCGGGACATAAAAAACAATTTTAAAGGTAAGGAATTACTGGTGGTTTCACCTGACGTTGGTGGTGTGGTGCGGGCGCGGGCGCTGGCTAAGGGTCTTGGTGTTGATCTGGCGATAGTTGATAAGCGCCGTGTGCGTGCTGGCGTTTCTGAAGTGATGAACATCATTGGTGATGTGCAGGGGCGTGATTGTATTTTGATTGACGATATCGTCGATTCAGCGGGAACATTATGTAATGCGGCAGCGGCGCTGGTGAAAGAGGGAGCAGCCAGCGTTTCGGCATATGTTACTCACGGTGTTTTATCTGGGCAGGCAGTGGACAGGGTGAAGAATTCACAGCTAAAAAAACTTGCCGTCACCAACAGCATAAATGCTAGTGATGCAGTGCAAAAAGCCAAAAATATACATATTGTCTCAATCGCGCCATTGATGGCTGAAGCGATGCGTCGGATTTCCGAAGAATCCTCGGTTTCTAGTTTATTTGCGTAGCCGCTTAATAAGCTCTTGAATATCGGCAGGGGCTTCCGCCGTGAACTCCATAGACTTCCCAGTTTTCGGATGGGTAAAGGCGATTTTTGTTGAATGCAGCGCTTGGCGCGAGAATACATGGATAAAATCGGCTATTTCCGCCGGTAGTTTCCGCCGGTTATTACCGTATGATTGATCACCGATCAGCGAATTTCCTTTATGCGCCATATGCACGCGAATCTGATGTGTGCGGCCAGTTTCCAGCCGGCATTCAATTAACGAAAACAATCCATTAAAATTCTCCAGCATTTTATAATGGGTAATGGCTTTCTTGCCAGCGACCCGAAAAACCGCCATTTTTTTGCGGTTGGTTTTGCTGCGGCCGATATTGGCTTCTATCTTGCCATTCGGCGGGCTTAACACTCCCCAGACTAACGCGAGATAAACTCGTTTCAATTCACGCGATTCGATTTGCTTGGCTAGGTGGCGGTGGGTTTCGTCATCTTTCGCTACTACCATCAAGCCGGACGTATCCTTATCCAGCCGATGTACTATACCTGGGCGCTCTACTCCGCCGATTCCTGATAATTTTCCAGCGCAATGGGAAAGCAGTGCGTTCACCATAGTATCGCCGTGATTTCCCGCACCAGGATGAACGGTTAGGCCTGCCTGTTTATTTATCACCAGCAAATATTTATCCTCATATACTATATTTAAGGGTATAGGATTTGCCAGGATTTTCGATGGTTTAGCTGCTGGAATGGTAAGTGTGAACTCGTCTCCAGATTTGACCTTATATGAAATATCGGCAAATATTTTTCCAGATTTAGATAAATTATTCCCCTCTACCAGAGCTTTGATGCGGGTGCGGGAAAATTCTGGTAGTTTGTCCGTCAGGAATTTATCGAGTCTGGCCCCTGATTCTTCCGGCGTGACTTGAAGATTATGTTCTGTTATTGCTTTTGCCATGAATGATAATAATTTCCGTGCTCTTAAGATAATGGTTATAGGAATGGGCGTTTTCCTAATGTTCGGCGTTGTTGCCCTAATCTACCTCATCCATGAGCGTAATCAATCCCCTGGCAAACCCTTTGGCCAGGAATCGCAGGAAAACCAATGTCCCGGTGGAAACCTGAAGTTAGATGGCGGGGAAATCAAGGCAATGAACGAATATGATGGCCTGCTTTTCCTCCACATTGCTGCACCCGATAAAACCGCGGAAAAAGTGGTGGTTTTCGATTATTGCAGCGGGAAACCCTTAAGTACTGTCGAACTCGGGAAATAACCGTTGACAGCCGAAAATCCTATGGCATAATGCCCGGCCTTATGAAAACTTACAGCGCCAAACCGAAAGATATTACACATAAATGGTACGTCATCGACGCCACCGGGCTGGTGCTCGGCCGCCTGGCCTCGATTGCTTCGATGATGATTCGCGGCAAACATAAGCCGATTTACACGCCGAATATCGATTGCGGTGATAATATCATCATTATCAACGCCGAAAAGATCGCCCTTACTGGTAAGAAACTAACCGGTAAAGTTTATTATAGGCACACCGGCCATCCGGGCGGCATAAAGGAAACCACCCCGGCGAAAATTTTGGCAAGCAAATATCCGGAAAGGATAATTGAGAAAGCAGTAGAACGCATGGTTTCACGTGAGCCTCTGGGCCGCGAGCAACTGAAAAAACTGAAAGTCTATAAGGGTGCTGAACATCCGCATCAGGCGCAAAATCCAGAAACTCTAGACATTGCAGCGCGTAATAAGAAAAACAAAAGAGCAAGTTAATCATGGCAAAAGCGAAAGAAAAAGAGCAGCAGAAAGAAGCGCTGCAGGAATTAAAGCCTTCCAAGACTGTAGTAGAAACTACAACATCTGAGGAACGCCAGCCGAAAAAGGATAAATTTGGCCGCTCCTATGCCACCGGCAGAAGGAAAAACGCCTCCGCCCGCGTCTGGATAAAACACGGCACCGGAAAAATGACCGTCAATGGCCGCGAAATTGGCAAATATTTTGCCCGTCCGACTTATTTGATGCTGATAGACCAGCCGTTTGAGGCGACAAAAACTAAAGGCCATTTTGATGTTTTCAGTACGGTGAAGGGTGGTGGGTTATCAGGTCAGGCTGGGGCGATTCGTCATGGTATATCGAAAGCGCTGGATCTTTTCGACCCTACCTTACACAAAACCTTGCGGCAGGGCGGATATTTAACCCGCGATTCACGCGTGGTGGAACGCAAGAAATACGGCCATAAAAAAGCCCGCCGCAGCTTCCAGTTCAGCAAGCGCTGATTCTTACCACAAACTTTCTTCGCATTACTTCGTCGTGCTTCGGCATTGTCGTCGGTTATGTACTTAAGTGTACACTCCCTCCGTCTCGCCTTGCGCTCCTAGTAATGCTTTGAAACTATGCGGTGTATCTTCGGTCTTTTTGGTTAGGAAACCAGCCCTTTTGTGGCCTTCCGCTCCATATACAGCTTTCCAAAATCAACGGGATCAAGCATCAGTGGTGGGAATCCGCCGTCGCGAGTGACATCAGCTATTATCCGGCGGGCGAACGGGAAAATCAGGCTCGGAGCATAAACTAGCAACGCTGCTTCCAGTTCATTTCCTTCAATTCCCTTTATGTCAAATAACCCGGCGTAATTCAGTTCCACCAGGAATAGTGGTGCTTTTTTTGCTGTTACCTTTAGGGAAATTTTTAAGTCCACCTCATATGAGGTCTCACCAATTTTTCCAGCATTTATATCAACAGCGACAGCACTTTCCGGAGTTGCGCCAGGCCGCAAACTCTCCGGCGCTTTGGGATTTTCGAATGATAAATCCTTGATATATTGGGCGGTGACGCGAATTTCTTTGGACATAACAGAAAGCCTATATTTCCCTTGCTTTTCCTTGAGGTTTCATTGATAATTTCCACCCTTATCAATTAAGAAAAGAGGAAAGTCAATGGCATATTCGAGCAACCTGGGTATCGGCCGCATGGGCGCCAACCGCGAACTTAAAAAAGCGGTTGAAGGTTATTGGAAGAAAGAAATATCGGAAGCCGAGCTTCACGATACTGCGAAACAAATTCAGTTGAACAACTGGAAAATGCAGAAAGATGCCGGGATTGACCTAATCCCTTCGGGCGATTTCTCAATGTATGACCAAGTGTTGGATACCATCTGTATGGTTGGTGCCGTACCGCAGCGCTATAATAAAAACCAATCATTCTCAGAGCTTTATTTCGCAATGGCTAGGGGCCAGCAGGATAAGGCCAAGGGCATCAACGTTCCTGCTATGGAAATGACCAAATGGTTTGATACCAATTACCATTATATCGTTCCGGAATTTGAGCGTGGCCAGAAATTCTCTGCCCATGCTGAGAAGCCAGTTATTACCTATAATCTTGCTAAGGAAAATGGCTTTGAAACCAAACCAGTAATTATTGGACCGATAACTTTCCTGCTGCTTGGCAAAATGAAGGATGGTGGCTCTACACTTGATTTATTGCCAAATCTGCTGCCTGTTTATGAGGAAATTATTTCTCAGCTTGCTAAGGCAGGTGCGAAATGGATTCAGATCGATGAACCAGCGCTGGTCCTAGATTTGCCTGAGGTAGCTCGAGATGCCTATAAAAAAACTTATGAGAAATTAGCAAAAGCTGCAAACGTAAAAATTCTTCTGGCGACGTATTTTGAAGATTTGAAGGATAATCTTGATCTGGCGCTTTCACTTCCGGTTACAGCACTGCACTTGGATTTAGTGCGGGCACCGGGGCAATTGGAAAGTGCGCTGGCCAAGGCACCGAAGGATTTGATTTTATCACTCGGCGTAATCGATGGTCGTAATATCTGGAAAAACGATTTCGCAAAATCACTATCGTTGCTGGAAAAAGCTGCGTCGAAGCTCGGGAAGGATAGAGTTATTGTTGCGCCGAGCTGCTCGCTCCTGCATACGCCGGTTGACCTGGATTTAGAAACCAAACTCGATTCAGAACTTAAAAATTGGTTGGCATTCGCAAAACAGAAATTGTCTGAAGTCTCTGTTCTCGCCAAAGCCCTGAACCAGGGTGAAGCGGCAGTTAAAAAAGAATTGGCAGCCAATGCGGAAGCCATTAAATCGCGCAAAAATTCCGCGCGCATCCATAATCCAGGGGTAAAAAAACGTACTGAATCCATCACCGAGGATATGGCAGCAAGAAAAAGTCCGTTTGCCCGCCGCAAGCAAATTCAAAACCAAGCGCTTGGATTGCCATTGCTTCCAACCACCACTATCGGCTCGTTCCCGCAAACCACGGAAGTTCGTGCTGCTCGTGCTGAGTTTAAACGGGGGAAATTATCGCAGACTGAGTATAATAATTTCCTGAAAAAAGAGACCGAAAAAACTGTGCGTTATCAGGAAAAAGCTGGGATCGATGTGCTGGTTCACGGCGAATTCGAGCGCAATGACATGGTTGAATATTTCGGCGAACAGCTGGAAGGATTCGCATTCACCAGTAATGGCTGGGTACAAAGCTATGGCTCGCGTTGCGTAAAACCTCCGGTGATTTTTGGTGATGTTTCCAGGAAAGGTCCGATGACGGTGGAGTGGAGCAAATTCGCTCAATCCCTTACCAAAAAAATCATGAAAGGGATGCTCACCGGCCCGGTGACGATATTGCAATGGAGTTTCGTGCGTGATGATCAACCACGCGAGATAACATGTAAGCAGATCGCGCTTGCCATACGCGATGAAGTTTCCGATTTGGAAAAAGCTGGAATCAAAATCATCCAGATCGACGAACCGGCGATCCGTGAAGGGCTGCCGTTGCACAAGAAAGATTGGCAAGCATATCTCAAATGGGCGGTTGATTCGTTCCGCATTTCCGCTGCAAGCGTGAAAGATGAAACGCAAATCCACACCCATATGTGCTATTCAGAATTCAATGACATTATAGGCAATATCGCTGATATGGATGCCGATGTGATCTCCATTGAAACCTCGCGCTCACAGATGGAGTTACTTGATGCTTTCGTCAGCTTCAAATACCCAAATGAAATTGGACCCGGTGTTTATGATATTCATACTCAGCGTATACCGGCCAAGGACGAGATCGAGAATTTGCTCCGGAAAGCGCTGAAAGTTTTATCCGCCGATCAGATCTGGGTGAACCCGGATTGTGGCCTAAAAACACGGGGCTGGAAAGAAGTCGAGCCGGCGTTGGAAGCTATGGTTGAGGCTGCAAAAGAACTCAGGGGTGAACTGGCGGGTGGGAAGAAGGCGACGGCTTAAAGTCTCGCTTAGTTATGGGTTTTCCTGGAGTAGAATTGGCACTAACCTATTGGGCTGGTTGGTTTATATAGCGCCATTTATTGGGGTTACGTAAAATATCTGCCCGTTAACCAAAAATTAACCATTTCAGGTTATAGTAATTTACATGCTGAATGAATTTGAGCAGAGATTACTATGATGGATGGTGTAGCAGGTAGAGGGAATCTGGCAGCCAAACCAAATGGGCGCCAGCAGGTTCTGATATGATAATATATCAGGTTTACCCACCTTCCTTTAAAGATTCCGGCAGGACCATCCGAGAAGGAGAATATGCTCAATATAAAGGCTGGGGTGATTTAAAAGGCATAACCGAGAAACTTGATTACATTAAAGGACTTGAGGTGGATGCTATATGGATCTGCCCGTTTTACCCATCGCCTCATGGCCCGGATGGCGATGGTGGCTATGCCGTAACGCATTACGAAGAGGTTGATCCACGCTTCGGCACTATGGAAGATTTTAAGGAGTTATTGCAAGAGGCCCATAAAAGGGGTTTACAGATCTATACTGATTTTGTGCTTTGCCACACCTCTCACCAGCATAAATGGTTCCAGGCCAGTCGTGACCCGCACCACCGCGACTATGAAAAATATAAAGACTTTTATGTCTGGGGTTATCCTCAACCGCGAAGCTATGAAAACCCAGAGGGGTTACCTACTAACTGGCAATCGGTTTTCAATGGAAAACCGGCCTGGACTGAAGATCTTGTGCGCAAACAATATAATATTGAACATCCTGATTTACCTCCCCTGCCAACATATTATCTGCACCACTTCAATACCACCCAACCGGCCTTAAATTTTAGTAATGATAAGGTGCAGGAAGCAAGCCTTGCGGCAATGAGATTCTGGCGTAAAGAAGTGGGGGTCGATGGATTACGTGTAGATGCAGTCCCTTATTTGGGACACACTAACCTAGTTAATAATGGACCAAGGGGCCACCAGAAAGATGATTATTGGCAGTATCACTGGTACTCCCAGGATTTCAATGGCAGTTTTAACGAATCTCTAATGTTGCAGTTTATAGAAAGGATGAGGAAGGAACTGGATGGGTTTCTACTCGGCGAACTCATTGCAGGGCCATGGGGTGGTGATGGGGATATGCAATTGGCGGCAAAATGTGTTGGCTTTGGCAAGTTCGATAGTGGTTATCCTAACACCTTGACTAAAGTTTGGGGCAAATATCCATCTGCAGAGAGCGTGAAAAATTTACTAAGGGATATTATTAAATTTTTTCCCAATGGCAATATATGTAGTACCTCGGGCACACATGATTCTGACCGTCTTGCCAGTCGTATAATGGGATTAGTTGAAGGTGATCAGGGAAAAAAGGCTCCATACGAATATCATGATAGGATCATAAAGCAGTTTCTGGCCCTTTTGTTTTCGCTGCCGGGCGATATTTCTTTATATCAAGGTGATGAGTTGGGGTGTTATACCATACCGTCGCACCAACTTAATGGCGTAAGGCGGGATGTGATTGAAGGCCAAGGAAATAGAGATGGTGCACGGGGCTGTATACCATGGGAATGGCGAAAAAAGAATGCCGGCTTTACAGATCACGACGCTCCGTTTCTTCCGATTCCAGAGGGCTACTATGCATTGGCTGTGGATAGGCAAGAAGGTGTGCCCGGTTCAATCCTAGAATTTGTACGGGGTATGATTCGGCAAAGAAAAGCAAACCCGGCCTTAAGCGCCGGTGAATTAATACTACTAGAAGATACCCCTCCCGATATCGTTGCCTTTGCACGTAAAACCGATGAGCAAATTGTTCTGTGTTGTTTCAATATGAGCGATAAAGGAATATCTTTCGATATCTCGAAAAGGGATGCAGAAAAATTGCGCACAACTTCGGAATCTCTTGTTCCTGGGGGTAAGGTGCATATAGGGGCTTACACTTACAGTCATGCTTTTCATCCTTCCATAGTAGTGCAAGTTGCTGAACATATTGGGCATGAAAATGGAGCTAATCTAAAAAACAGCCATGCGGTCAACGGTAATGGGCACAAGACCAGAGTTTTTACTGTAGACACGTTAATAGCCGATATTCACTCCGATGAAAATGGAGAGAATGTTGCAAGAGGTTTAGCTCAAGTATTGCAAAATCATGGATTAAAACATGGCGGCAGGGCAGCGATAAACAATGAGGAACATAGTCTGCTAGAAAATGCTAGTAGGTTAGATGCTTATTTGGCCCAAGAAATAATACCCCCTTTAAATCGTGGCGGTGAACTAACAGTTACAGTAGGAGGAACGACATTATCAACTCTATCCATGGTAAAGGGGTGTCTTGGCGAAGAAGTTGAGATTAGTTTTATGGGGATAGTTGCTGATGATGAATATGGATATGGCAGAAGAGTCAGAGAATTTTTAAGCGAAAGGCAAATCCATCTGCTTACTGAGGGGAAAGCCTGGCCATCCGGAATAAAACCGGAAACAGCGGTTTCGCATATAATAAGACATAAAGATATTGGTGGCAGAAGTAGTGTACTAACCTATCTTGGCGGGGAAATTGAGGCACTGCTTGAAATATATAAAGCACACCCGGAGATGCTGGAAAAAGGTATAAAAGGCAGCCATCTCGTCTATCTTCCGGATTCTTCCATAACAAAGCTCGGTGTAACTCTTACCAATCGTATTCTTGAATTGCGCCGGGAGTATAAAAAGGAACTGGTGCTTGCTTTGCCAAGCAGTGCTGATTTTGGGCCTGATGATAGGAGAAGGTTTAAAGATTTGATTCCTGAATGTAATATTGTAATGGGCAATGATTTGGAGTTTTGCCACACTATTCTTGGTCAGGAGCTCACCAGACCCATTGGCAGAGGGCAGATGAAAGAGGTCATTGACTTTTTGCAGAAAGGATTCAAGGAGGAGAGGTTAAAAAAAACTGATATGCCATGTTCGGAATATGGTCAGGCAGCTTTTATTACCTGTGGCAATGATGACGCTATATTGGTTACGAAGGATCTAGTGCTAAGTATACCGACGATGAAAATCGGCAAGAAAAACGTTGTCAATCCATTGGGTGTGAGTGAGGGGTTTTTCACTGGAGTTCTTGTTGGTTATCTAAAAGGCTTGCCGCATGAGCAATCGGCAATTTTGGGTATGGCCTTGGCGGCGGAAAAGTTAAAGCAGAAAGAGCCCCATCCTTATCTTATTGATCCGCAGGCTTCATTAAATTCAGTTCTTAAGCAATATGGTATGTGGGAGATTGGGTTAAGATTTGCACAAGGAATGATGCCAAAGATATCGGCTTGGCATATGTAATATTCTGCCTTATCTTTATTTTTGTACTGCAATCAGGCAGGCTAATGCATAATCATTAATAAACCTTTAGCGCCAATGAAAAAATTTTCTCTTCTCAAAAAAAATGACCAAGTTTCCATCATCGCTCCCGGCTATGGCGGAACGGTGGAAGATCTTGAAAAAGCGGTGGGTTTTATAAAAGCACTCGGGCTTATTCCGCATTTTCCGGCAGATATTTTTGGCCCGGATTTATTTTGCTCGAATAATGATGAATATCGGACGAATCACTTAATCGATGTGCTCATTAACCCGAAAATCAACGCAATATGGGCGTTTCGCGGCGGATATGGAACCAGTAGGGTCATTGAAGCCTTAAAGAAAATAAAACCACCGAAGATGCCGAAATTGGTAATCGGCTATAGTGATATAACGGTATTACACTTGTTCCTAAACCAGCACTGGAAGTGGCCTACGTTACACGCGCCGGTATTATCTAATATTGTAGAAAGGGTAGATGAACAATCTCGTGCGGAATTAAGGAAAATAATTTTTGGTGAGCAGCGCGTAGCAGTTTTTGATAATCTCGTACCACTTAATATAACTGCTAATCGACGCCTTAATATTGAATCTTCGGTCACAGGTGGGAATATGTCATTGGTGCAGAATTCCATTGGGACTGATTGGGAAATTGTCACGAAAAACAAAATCATATTCCTGGAGGATATCGGTGAAAAGGCTTACCGCATCGACCGGAGTTTAAATCAATTTTCTCAAGCAGGGATTTTTCACAAAGCGAAGGCTTTGGTTTTTGGCCAATTCATTGAGGATGAAACACAGGAGAAAATCATGCCAACATTGGAGCGATTTGCTCATTCCTTAAAAATTCCGGTATTATATTGTGATAAAATTGGGCATGGTAAAACCAATATGCCATTGCCGATGGGTACAAAAGCACAGCTATCAAATCTGGAGAATGGAAGCTGGAAATTAGAAGTGGAAATCTAATTTCCACTCTCCGACTTCAATTTGCGGTAAGCCTTAACATTTTTATTATGTCCATCCAGTGTTGCGGAAAAAAGATGTCCGCCATTGCCGCTTGCTACGAAATACAACTCATTGGTTTCCGCTGGATGCAGAGCTGCGTGGATAGATTCTTTGCCTGGGTTGGCTATTGGCGCTGGCGGCAAGCTTTGCACCATATAAGTATTATATGGTGATTGGATTTTTAGATCACCTGTAGTGAGCGCCCGGTTCAAATCAGATTTGCCGTTGGTTATGGCATAAATCACCGTTGGGTCAGATTGCAGTGGCATTCCTTTTTTCAAACGATTGATGAAAACCCCGGCGATACGTGGTCTTTCTTCCGGCAAGCCAGTTTCTTTTTCTACTATTGAGGCCAAAGTGAGTGCTTTTTCCGGTGTGCCTAGCGGCAAATCCATCGCCCGTTTTTCCCATTCTTCAGTAAGGAATTTTATTCTAGCTTCCATCATGCGGTGGATTAATTCATCGCGTGTATAGCCATAGCTGAAAATATAAGTTTCTGGCAGCAGGTCACCTTCTATTGGTTTCATAGTGATGCTTTCGGTTAGGTTAGCGTCATCGGTTATTATTTTTAGGATTTCTGTGGTGGTTAGGCCCTCTGGGATGGTTATGGAATGCTTTACCATTTCCCCGCGCGCAACTTTCTCCATTGCCTCAAGGGGAGAAATATGCGCGTCGAATTTATATTCCCCAGCCTGTAGCCGCCGGTTCAATTTCAGTAACAGGGCCGATGCGGCGAACGCATAATGGTTGCGAATTATTCCATTCTGTTCCAGCGTTTCGGAAATTTGTATGAGAGAAGAACCTTTGGGTAAGATAACGGTTTTTTCCTCTGCTAGAGGGCGCGAAAGGTTTAAGTAATAATAGCCATAAACCGCAATTATAGCGGAAATTATCAGGAAAATCAGCAATAGGCTCTTTATGAATTTGAGTGCGCCCTGCATTAGACGCGCTTGAACACCAACGTAGCATTCGTGCCGCCGAAACCGAACGAATTAGAAAGTACGGCATTAACTTTTTTCTCTTTCGCTTTGTGTGGAATCAGGTCAATTTTAGTGGTTACAGATGGGTTATCCAGATTCAGCGTTGGCGGCAATATCCCGGAATTCATAGCAAGCAGAGCGAATATTGCCTCTACGCTTCCGGCGGCGCCAAGCAGGTGTGCAGTCGAGGATTTTGTCGATGACATAAAAACAGAAGATGAATCTCCAAACAACCGTGTTACCGAGCCAAGCTCAATTTCATCGCCTAGGGGAGTGGAAGTGCCGTGAGCGTTAATGTAGCCTATATCTTCCGGGTTCAGTTTGGCGCGTGCTAGCGCGTTCTTCATCGATTGAAAGCCGCCTTTTCCTTCTGGGCTAGGTGATGTGATGTGGTAAGCATCGCCTGAGAGGCCGTATCCGGCCACTTCACCGTAAATCTTTGCCCCGCGTTTTTTAGCGTGTTCATATTCCTCTAATATCACGGAGCCTGCACCTTCGCCCATGACGAATCCATCGCGGTCTTTATCCCAGGGCCTAGAAGCCTTTTCAGGAGTATCGTTGAAATTAGTGTAAAGCGCCCTGGCAGCAGCGAATCCTGCCATACCGACGCGGCAAAGTGCGCATTCCGCACCGCCAGCTACCATCACATCGGCATCGCCAAATTCGATTAATCTAGCTGCATCCCCAATCGCATGTGCGCCGGTGGAGCAGGCGGTGACTACTGCATGATTTGGTCCCCTAAACCCATATTTTATCGAAACCTGACCAGAGACCAGGTTTATCAATGATGATGGAATGAAAAATGGGCTTAGGCGGGAAGGTCCGCGATCTTTCATTATAGTGCAAGCTTCTTCAATCGCGGGCAGGCCTCCTATGCCTGAGCCAATCATTACGCCGGTGCGGACTAAATCTTCTTCGGCTGTAGGTTTCCAGCCAGAATCTTCGATTGCTTGGGCACTGGCGGCCATACCGTATATTATGAATGTATCGACTCGGCGTTGATCCTTGGACGATAGGTATTTATCTGCGTTGAATTGGCCCTCCGCATCGCCCATCGGCACTTGCCCGGCGATTTTCGCTGGTATATCAGAAACATCAAACCTTTCCGGCGCAACTTTCCGAACTCCAGATTTTCCGGCGGTAACGTTTTGCCATGTGGATTTTGTATCGCCGCCAAGCGGCGTCACCAGCCCGATTCCAGTTACTACGACTCTGCGCATTTGGATGATTCGATTATTAGGGTGACTTGATGATTCAAGAAAGAAATGTGAATCATCGAATCATCTAAAGAGGGGGTTTTTAAGTGTGGGATTCGATAAATTTCACCGCATCATCAACGGTGATGATTTTTTCCGCAGCTTCATCCGGGATTTCGCATCCGAATTCTTCTTCAAAAGCCATGACCAGCTCGACTTGGTCTAAGGAATCGGCGCCCAGATCATCGGTAAAGCTGGCGTTCAGAGTAATCTTGGACTCTTCAACGTCCAGATGCTCAGCCACGATTTTCCTAACGCGTTCTTCAATATCGCTCATATTTTCAACCTTTTGTTTGGTTTGGGAATTCATAAATTAAGGGGGAGTTTAGCTTCTGGTTTTTGAAAGACAAGTAAAATTTTAGGCGTTATGGAGTAGGGGCTGGATTTCCGCCATTCTTGAGCCTGTTAAAACCTTCTATACCATCAGCATTCCGCCGTTAACGTGAATAGTCTGGCCGGTGATGTATTTTGCTTCTTCTGACGCCAGAAATGCAGTTGAGGCTGCAACATCTTCAGGTTTTCCCATAGCCCCAGCTGGAATGGTGGAATTTATCCGCGATTTCTGTTCATCGTTTAATTTTCCCGTCATTGCGGTTTCGATGAACCCGGGTGCAATGCAATTAGCGGTGATCCCGCGGCTTGCCACTTCGGCGGCGATGGATTTCACCATTGCGGTGAGTCCGCCCTTAGAGGCACAATAATTGGCCTGCCCCGGATTTCCCATATGGCCTACTACTGAAGTTATTGCGATTATCCGCCCGAACCGGTTTTTCATCATACCGCGTAGGGCAGAGCGTATCAGGATGAATGAGGAGGTGAGGTTCACGCTTATCACCTCGCTCCAATCTTCGTCTTTCATACGCATAGATAGGCCATCCTTAGTGATTCCGGCATTGCAGACCAATATATCGATTTTCCCGAGCGCTTTTTCCGCATCCTCGGCTAGTTTCTTAACCGCTTCGGGATTTGATAGATTACATGGCAGGATATGGACGTTACCGCCAATTTCTGCCGCAAGGTTCTTCAATGACTCCTCTTTTGTCCCAGAAATAGCTATAGACGCACCTTGTGCTGCCAATGTTTTGGCGATAGCCCCGCCGATCCCACCCGATGCGCCGGTGATTAATGCAGTTTTTCCTGATAATTCAAACATTTTTACCTCAAAAAAATAATCAGTAATTACAAATTTCCCAAAAACTTCTCCAAATCGACCGGACGTTCGAGGGAAAGGGTAGAGATTTTTTTGCTTGAGCGCTTCACCAGACCGCAAAGCACGCTGCCTGCGCCGATCTCGATTATATTATCGACACCTTTTTCTTCCATATAAACCACCGATTCGCGCCAGCGCACCATACCTGTTACCTGCTCCACCAATAGTTTTTTGATCTCTACTGGATCAGAGGTTTCTGCAGCGGTAACATTGGCAATCAGGGGCACAGCAGGGAATTTTATCTCTATTCTTGTCAGTGCATCAGCCATAGCTTTTGCTGCTGGCTCCATCAAGGCTGAATGGAATGGTGCGGAAACTGGTAATTGCACTGTCCGTTTCACGCCGTGTGCTGTGGCAATTCCGGCAACTCGGGCAATGGCCGTGGCGCTGCCTGATAAAACGACTTGGCCGGGGGAATTATCGTTTGCCACCTGGCAGGATTCATTTTCTGCTGTCTCAGCTGCGATTTTTTTCGCTAAATCCAGATCCGCTCCAAGCAGCACCACCATTCCGCCTTCGCCCTTGGGCACAGCTTGTTGCATGGCTTTACCGCGAATCCGAAGTAGGCGTGCTGCATCTGCTAAAGTGAAGGATCCAGCAGCGGTTAGTGCGGTATATTCGCCCAGCGAATGGCCGGCAACGTATGATGCGATATTCGGCAACTTTATTTTTCCCTGCTTCTCCAATACACGAAAAATGGCGATGGAAACGGCCATTAATGCTGGTTGGGTATTTTCAGTAAGTGCTAGTTCTTCTGCTGTTCCAGAAAAAATTATCTGGGAAAGTTTCTGCTGCAAAACATCATCAATTTCCTGGAAAACATGGCGTGCCTCGGTGAAAGCATCTGCCATTTCTTTACCCATTCCGGGATATTGTGAGCCTTGGCCGGGAAATACGATTGCACGTGTCATAAATATTCCTTAATCTTCGTTGCCAATTCTCCGGCATCAATGCCAGAGTCGAAATGTGTTAGGTATTTTCCATCCTTATCCATCAAATAAATGTGTGATGAGTGGTTGAAAACTCCAGCCGCACTTTCTTCCGCAAAAACCTTATATTCCTTACGCGTGCTGGTTAGCTCTGCCTCGGTGCCGGTCAGCCCAGTGAATGCCGGGTAATAATTTTTTAAGTATTTTGTGAGGTGTTGTGGCGTATCATGTTTTGGATCAATGGTAATAAAAATAGGTGCGATTTTTTTTGCATTGTCCCCAAGTTTTTTCAATGCTTCGGTCATTGCTGCCATATCGACCGGACAGGTGCCAGGGCAATTGGTGAACCCGAAATAGATTAACATAAATTTGCCTTTGAAATTTTGATCGGAGATTTTTTTGCCATGTTGATCAGTAAGGGAAAACGGCCCGCCGATTTCGGTATTATCAACAGTTTCAGTGCTGTTTGCGGTGAAACTTTCAGAGAAATAAAATAAGCCGCCGGCAAGTACTATAACCACCAATAACAGCCAGATTTTTATAAATCTCATAATTTATTTATCGCTCTTGCCGCAATGTCCCGCCGGAAAAATCCGCCTGGCCAATTGATTTTTGTTACAGCACGATAAGCATTTTCCCTAGCCTCCGCAACATTTTTTCCCGTAGCGGAAACTCCTAGCACGCGGCCGCCATTGGCAAGAATTTTATCTTCTGATTTTTTTGTTCCGGCGTGAAAAATTACGGCGTTTTTTTGTTTTGCTGCTACGTCTAATCCTTTTATCTCGCTGCCTTTTTCATAAGTTTCTGGGTAGCCATTCGCTGCCATAACCACGCACACTGCTGCATCTTTGGATAATTTTACTTTTTTGCCGGCAAGATT
>Ga0206851_1127_pt1 | contig 21093 bp, 23 predicted proteins | sample Alteio_BWOrgCont_13_FD_152904 | JGI IMG/M metagenome (GOLD analysis project Ga0206851, IMG submission 152904) | Enriched cells from forest soil in Barre Woods Harvard Forest LTER site, Petersham, Massachusetts, United States -... | ecosystem: Environmental > Terrestrial > Soil > Temperate forest >... | reverse complement strand
GTATGCCACGGATCAACATCAAGCCCCCGGAAAATTGTGGTCAGGTCATTTAAAAAAATCAACAGGTAAACACAGAAGGGAAACCAGGCGATACGTCTGAGCAACCGTTTCAATGTCGATGTTTGTATCTTGTTTTTGTTGATTTCCAACGGTGGAAGGTTAAAGATTTCATTCATTGACAAATGATTATAATGGTGAAGCCTTCTGGTTTTATTGATCAGCGATAAGACTTCTTATTCGCTGTAATCGGCGTATTCCGGCAGCTTAAATACTTCTGCGAAATCCGACTTGTTTGCCTCACTCGGATATCGCAATGTAATCGCCACCATGGCAAGATTTAAGTTATTTCTCTCCCTCGATAAGGTAAATCGGAGGATAACCATAAGAATGAGGAATGTAATTCCCGCTATTGTTATAAGATCATTGATATCAAATGAACTGCCAAGGAGTGGCAATTTCACAGTCTGGAAATCCGTTATCTGAATCCTTTTTTGGCTCTCCCAGGAATTCATGACTTCCGTTAGTGTGTCTTGGTATTTCAAATAATCAGGCGCGGTTTTCACCGTATTATGTAATAAGCTGTCATAGTTGTTTACTTGAACCCCATAGTGTTTTAATCGTGATTTAGTCCAGTTAAAATAGTGACTGTTGATCACAGCACATAAAGCTAAGATGCTCGCCACTACCAACAAATAAAGGACACTTCTGGTATGGCCGGCGGTTTCATTTGACGCTGCACAGATATCCTTTATGATGGGATCTGTCTTAAGGTCTAAACCGCGAATATAAAGCTCCGCCATATATAGGTTCGTTTATTTAAAGACTACAGCAATAAAGACATTCTAAAATAGCCATAAAGGCGAAGGCAGAAAACCGTGAAAACACCCATTTTTTTAGGTCAAAAGACGATAATTCCTGATTTTCCGCGTGAGGATCGGGGGAGGGTCGCCGGGATTTCATGAAAATAGCCAGTTCGCTACGGGTGCCGTTGACAACGATCCGGGCATAGATGGCATGAGTGCCTTTCTAGGCGGGGCGGAGTACGAAGTGGATGGCGGACGATCACTCACCTAATCACTCGCAAACCAGATGATTTCAGACAAATTGAATTGGCCCGGAAAAAAAGAAAAGAGCCCGAAAACCAATCGATTAACGAGCTCTTTGTCGTCTTTGAATCTGATAATTGTCGGGACGACTGGATTCGAACCAGCGACCCCTTGCACCCCATGCAAGTGCGCTACCGGGCTGCGCTACGTCCCGAACCCCCCGTTAGAAGGGCCGCAAAAATACGGCAAAAAGGTCAAATCCCCTAACAACCCCCCTTAACTTTTTTTTTGACGGGGCGCTCTAAAATTTTTGGCTCAATACTTGCGTTATTTTTGTATATTGTAAAAATCCCTTCTATCGAAAGATATCTACTCCAACGGTCCTCATTCACCACTATCTATCAACCATAAAACCGGTCCAATACAATCCGACACACCCTGTGGCAAACCATGGTTTATAGCTAAATCAACCAATAAATCCACAGAAAGGAATGAAAAGAATCTTACTGGCAGCTTTGTTTTTTCCGCTTATCAGCCAAGCCCAATGGAACATCAACGTCTTCGGCGGCTTCGCCAACTACATCGGGAATATCCAGTCGTCGCCTTACACGACCCAGCAGGCTCATCTTGCCGGCGGCATCGGTCTCGAATATGATCTGACCACGCATTTTTCGGTACTTTCCAATCTGACCTTCGGGAAGGTGGGGGCCTCCGACGCCTATAGTGACGAGGCAGACGTCCGGGCCCGCAACCTCAGCTTCCAAACCGACATCAGCGAGCTCAACCTCCTCGGGGAATATAACCTGCTCTCTCTCCGCAGCCATAAGGTCACTCCCTACGTCTTCGCCGGCGTCGCCGTCTACCATTTCAACCCCTACGCCTACGATACGACCGGAAAAAAGGTTTACCTGCGGCCTCTCAGCACGACCGGAGAAGGATTGCCACAATATCCCAATGTCAAAGAATACGCCCTCACCCAGTTCGCCATTCCGTTTGGCGGCGGCATCAAATTCCGGATCTCGGACCAGATAGTCCTGGCCTATGAGATCGGACTGCGTAAGCTCTTCACCGCGTACCTCGATGACGTCGGCGGGAGATATGTGGACCAAAACATTCTATTGCAGGCAAAGGGACCAGAGGCCGTCGAGATGGCCTACCGCGGCAACGAGCTGGAAGGCGGCGCCCCCTATCCGGCCGCCGGCACCTACCGCGGCAACTCGAAGGCCGACGACTGGTACTACTTCTCCGGCATCCGGGTGATAATCGCCTTTAATACTCACCCCATGGAAGAGCACCGCCGCCAGCACTATATCCTCGACTGCCCCAAAAAAGTATACTAATACTTCGAACCGCCCGCTGATCACGCTTGTTCTTGGTTTACTTTTGCACCCATGGCATACAAGAACCAGCAGGAGTTCATCAAGGCCCTCGAAGCCGCCGGCGAGCTTGTGCGCATCCGCACCTTCGTCGACCCCCGCCTCGAGATCGCCGAGATCACCGACCGCATCAGCAAAAGCGGCCGCGGCGGTAAAGCCCTGCTCTTCGAGAATACCGGTACGGATTTCCCCGTTATCATGAACGCCTATGGCAGCGAACGCCGCATGTGCATGGCCCTCGGCGTCGGACACCTCGATGATACCACCCGCGAGATTGAAGCCTTGTTCAAACTGCTTTCCGGACCGAAAGACGGGATCCTCGAAAAGCTAAAGCTTCTTCCAAAACTGGGACAATTTGCCTCCTGGATGCCCCTAGTGAGAACGGGCCGGGGCGCCTGTCAGGAGGTCGTGATGCCCACCCCGGATATTACAAAGCTGCCGGTCATCACCTGCTGGCCCCGCGACGGCGGCCCCTTTGTCACCCTCCCCATTATCCATACCCGCGACCTCCATACCGGCACCCGGAATGTCGGCATGTACCGGATGCAGGTTTTCGGCCCGGCTCTCACCGGCATGCACTGGCACAAGCATAAGGTCAGCGCCCGCCATTTCGCCGAATATAAGAAAACGGGGCAGCGCATGCCCGTCGCCGTTGCCCTTGGCGGCGACCCCGTATATGCCTATAGCGCGACCGCCCCGTTGCCGGAGAACGTCGATGAATACATGCTCGCGGGCTTCCTCCGAAAGAAGCGGGTCGAGCTGGTCAAATGCCTCACTCAGCCGGCCATCGAAGTGCCGGCCGACGCGGACTTTATCATCGAGGGCTATGTGGACCCCGCCGATGAACTGATTTGGGAGGGACCTTTCGGCGACCATACCGGCTACTATTCGCTCCCGGACTGGTATCCCCGTTTCCATATCACGGCGATCACCCACCGCAAAGACCCGGTCTACCCCGCGACGATCGTCGGCATTCCGCCGCAAGAAGATGCGTGGCTCGGCAAAGCGACCGAACGTATCTTCCTGGCCCCGATCAAGATGACGCTTATCCCCGAGATCGTCGACATGGAAATGCCCGTCGAAGGCGTCTTTCATAATCTGGTGATCGCCCAAATCCGCAAGGAATACGCCGGCCAGGCGCAAAAGGTGATGAACGCCATGTGGGGCGCCGGCCAGATGATGTTCAATAAGATCCTCGTCGTCACCGATGAGGGCGCTGATATTCGGGATTACACCGCGCTTGCCCGGTATGTTTTCACGCACTGGAACCCGGCGATGGACGTTTATTTCTCTCAGGGCCCGATGGATGTACTGGATCACAGTTGCAGCAAGCTGGGCTTTGGCGGAAAGATGTGCATCGACGGCACTGCCCGGACTGCCGAAGAGGAAGACAACCGCTACGAGTGGCCGCAGCCAGCCATCGACCCCAACACCCTGCGAAACCGCTACCCTGAGATCCGCTCCATCAACACCAACTTGCTTGACAACGGCATCCCGGTCCTCCTCGTCGCTGTCAAAAAGGATCGGCTGAACCATATCCGGGACCTGCATGAATCCATCAGCGCGGAAGCCGAAGGCATTAAAATGGTCCTGTATGTTGAACATACAGTCGATGCTGCCGATCTCTCGGTTGCTCTATGGCGTTTTTGCAACAATCTTGACCCCAAACGGGATCATATCCTGACGTCGCGGGCGACAGGCGGCAAAATGACCGCCTGCCTCGGGCTCGATGGTACCATCAAGACCGCGGCGCTCGACAATTTCCAGCGCGACTGGCCCAATATCATTGTCGCTGCCGATGAGACGATCAAAGCCGTCGACGACAAATGGGCGGACCTGGGCCTGGGCCCCTTCCTGTCTTCGCCTTCTCTCAAATTCAAAGACCAGCTTTACGGCACGGAGGCCGTTGTAACATTATGAAATATCTATTCCTCGCCGCGGGACTGATGTCCGCATCGATCGCGCTGCCGCAGACAAGACAGCCGCAGACAACACAGCCGCAGACGACGCAGCCGCAGACGACGCAGCCGGGCAAGACCCCCCATACCCTGCTATGGCGGATCTCCGGCAAAGGGATCACACGTCCCTCTTACCTGTTTGGCACCATGCATATCCTCTGCGCGGGTGACGCCAACCTCAGCGATAGTCTCAGGGCCGCCATCAGCTCGGTCGATGAAGTCTATTTCGAGATCAACCTCAGCGATGTGCTGGGTATGGCGGGCGCGCTCGGCGCCATGCAGATGAAGGATGGAAAAACGCTCTCCGACTTGCTCAAGCCCGACGAATACAAACGGGTCAAGGATTATTTCGCCGGTCACCAGTCCGTGCTGCCGCTGCCCTTCAGCTTCCTTGAACGTTTCAAGCCCATGCTCATCAGCGGATTCGTGGAAGAAGAGGGCATGGACTGCGGCCCCGGCGGCACCGACGGCATGGAGTTGCAGATCATGAAAGTCGCCAAGGGACAGACTCCTCCGAAGCTCATCGATGGACTGGAGACGGCCGCTTTCCAGGCCGGCCTCTTTGACAGCATTCCCTATACTAAACAAGCGAAAGAGCTGGTGGATTATATCGACAGCGCGGACTACAACAAGCAGCAAACGCGTCATCTCGCCGACCTCTATAACCAGCAAGACCTGGACGGCATCCAGTCGGTCAGCGACATGGACGACCCGGGAATGAATGAATATATGGACTTGCTGCTCTATGGCCGCAACCGGAAATGGGCCCGGATACTCGACACGCTTCTGCCGGTCAAATCCCTGCTGATCGCCGTAGGCGCAGCCCACCTGCCGGGCACACAAGGGGTGATAGAATTATTGCGTAAGGAAGGTTACACCGTGGAGCCGGTGCTCAGCAGAACCCCAAAGGCAGGCGAATCCGTCGCCATGTCCCCGGGCCGCCGGGATTAGATCCGCTCGAGCCCGCTGAAAAAGAAATCGCCTTCGATCCTGGCATTTTCATCACTGTCGCTGCCGTGGATTGCATTCTCCCCGACCGACGCGGCATACAGCTTCCGGATCGTCCCTGCTTCAGCCTTGGCCGGATCGGTAGCCCCGATCAGGGTGCGGAAATCGGCGACGGCATTCTCCTTCTCGAGGATCGCCGCGATGATCGGTCCGCTGCTCATAAAATCCACCAGCTCGCCATAGAAGGGCCGGGCCTTGTGGACTGCATAGAATTCACCGGCCTTTTCCTTTGACAGCCGGGTCAGTTTCATGGCCAAGATAGCAAAGCCGCTTTTCTGGATCTTATCTATGATGGCGCCGGAATGGCCCTTGGAAAAGGCATCCGGCTTGATCATGGTGAAGGTTCGATTGCTCATAATTCCTGTTTTATGGATTCGGGCCCGGGCCGTCTTTGAGTGGCGGACCTGTTTTTGGCCCGCAAATGTAATACATTGATCTCAATAACTTTTACTTGGCTATTGGGATTTAATTCCGCACCTTTGCAGCCATTTTACCATGTCGCCCATCGAGGAAATATATCCATTACTGAGCCGTCCGCAGAAAGTGGTCATCATCATGCATCAGAAACCGGATGCCGACGCAATGGGCTCTTCCCTGGGTCTTTACCTCTTCCTTCGGGAACTCGGCCATGAGCCCACGGTCATCTCGCCCACCAATTGGGCCGAATGGCTGAAATGGATGCCCGGCTGCTCCGATGTCATCGATTATGAGTTCAGCCCGGAAAGAGCGAACGCCGCACTTGAAAAGGCTGAATGGATATTTTGTCTGGATTTCAATACCCTGGCCCGGACCCGGAATATGGCTCCACGGCTGCGGAAGACGAACGCCACCCGCATCCTGATCGATCACCATCAGCAGCCCGAAGCCGACTGGTTCGATTACGGCATCAGCGATACCGGCAAGAGCTCGACCAGCGAAATGGTTTATGACTTCATCGTCGACTCCGGCCATGCCGGTCTGATCGATATAGATATCGCCGCCTGCCTCTATGCCGGCGTCATGAGCGACACCGGTTCGTTCCGTTTCCCGGGCGCTTCATCCTCCGTACATCGGATGGTGGCTGCCCTCAAGGATACTGGTCTGAACCATACGGTGATCCATGAGCATCTTTTTGACAACTTCCTGGAGAACCGGCTGCGTTTTACGGGGTTTGTGCTGCAAAACCGAATGGAGATCTTTTACGAGCATAATGCAGCGCTGATCGCCATTCCGTGGAAGGACCTCGTCCGCTACGAGATCAAAACCGGTGACACCGAGGGCCTCGTCAACTATCCACTCACCATCCAGGGGATCCGCATGGCCGCCCTGATCATCGACCGCGACGAAGAAGTGAAATGCTCCTTCCGGAGTAAGGGGGATTTCGACGTGAATGTCTTTGCACGAAAATATTTCGAGGGCGGCGGTCACGTCAACGCTGCGGGCGGCCGCAGCACGGAGACCCTCGAGGCGACCGTCAACCGTTTTGTCGAAGCCTTAAAGGAAAATTCATCACAACTACAATAATTTCATGAGAATGAAAACCATCTCGACGTATCTGCTGATTAGCCTGGCGCTGCTGGGAACGGTAGCCTGCACTAATTCGGAGTATAAAAAGACCAAAAGCGGCCTGATGTATAAGATCATTGCGGATGGCAAGGGGTCGTTCGCGAAGAAAGGCGAGTTTATCAAATTCAACCTGGTGCAGAAGCTCCGTGACTCACTGCTTGCCACCACTTACGGAACTTTTCCCTATTACCTCCCTGTAGACAGCCCCCGTCCCATCTATAGCCCGACGGAGATCTTTACCCTGCTCCGCAAAGGCGACAGCGCCGTGACCGTTCTTTCGGCCGACAGCATTCAGCGCAGACAAGGCGGCCAGTTGCCTCCCTTCATCAAGAAGAAAGATAAGATCGTCATCTCCCTCAGGGTGCTGGACATCTTCCCGGGCCAGACTGAAATGCTTGCCGACCGCAAGATAGAATCCGATAAGGAGCATGACCGTGAGGCTAAAGCCGTCGAGAAATACCTCGCGGACAGCAATATCAGCGCAACCAAAACCACAGCAGGTGTCTATATCGTGATCAAGGACCCCGGCAACGGCCCACAGGTTGACACGGGTAAACAGGTTTTAGTGCACTACACCGGCAAGCTCTTACCCTCCGGAAAAATATTCGAATCCAATATGACCGGCCCCGGCAACTCTCCGCTGAAGTTTGTGATCGGCCAGCACCAGGTCATCCCCGGCTGGGAAGAAGGCCTGAAGCAGCTCCATCAGGGCGGCAAAGCTACCCTTTATATCCCCGCCTTCCTGGCCTATGACCAACGTCCCGGCCCCGGCCACACGCCTTATGAGAACCTGATCTTCGACGTCGTAGTAGACAGCGTACGGACTGCGCCGCCTGCGCCTGCCCGGCCCGCCTTTTCGCCGGGGAACAGGCCCGGGAGCTTTCCGACCCGCCCCACCGGCCCGCAACAGGTGAGACCCACGACCCCAACGCACTGATAAATAAAGATATCCAAGGGCGCTGACGAAGTCAGCGCCCTTTTTTTTGCGCCTGCCTATACGCCTCTGTCAGCGTAACCACCTCCCGCGCCTCCTTCGGATCATGAACGCGCAGGATGTTCGCGCCATTCAGCAATCCCAGGGTATGCAGCACCGTGCTGCCGTTTAATGCCTCCTCCGGCCCCACACCCAGCGTCCGGTAGATCGTTGATTTGCGCGAAACCCCCAGCAGCAGCGGCTTGCCGCAGATCCGCAGGAGCGACAGCTGATGCAGCACCTGGAAGTTGTGGACCGGCGTCTTCGAAAACCCGAATCCGGGATCGAGGATCACATCGTGAATGCCTGCCCGACGACAGGCTTCTATACGCCCGATAAAATAATCCAGCACCGCCGTGACGACATTCTCATACTGCGCCTCACGATTCATCGTCGCCGGCGTTCCCTTCATATGCATACAGATATAGGGCACGCGCAGCCGTCCCACGGTCCCGAGCATACTCCCGTCCATCGCGCCGCCGCTCACATCATTCACGATGCCGGCGCCCGCCTCCACCGCCAGTTCCGCCACCCTTCCGTGCCAGGTATCGACTGACAGAACGACCTCCGGCCATTCCCGGTGGAGGCGTTCGATCGGGCCTATTACCCTCCGCAGTTCCTCCTCCTCACCCACGATCTCCGCACCCGGCCGGGTGCTCTGCCCGCCGATATCCAGCCAGTCAGCCCCCTCATCGAGCAGCCGCCCCGCCTGGCGTAAAAGGGTGTCATCGTCGGCTACACGGCTGCCGCCGTAGAAGGAATCCTCCGTCCTGTTCAGGATTCCCATGATGACCGGCCGGTCGATCGTTAATAATTTACCCCGGGTATTGAGCGTCCACATCCTGCTGGCGGTTTATCTTTACATAAAATTCAGGAATTTGACGATCATGGAGAAATTAACTCCCGTGAAAAATACGGACCGACAATACGACCAGGCTGTAGAAGAGTGTAAGGATATCTTTCTCAAGAAGACCCGCGACTATGGCACTTCCTGGCGCGTCCTTCGAACTATCTCGATCGCGGACCAGCTCTATATCAAGGCCCGCCGCATCCGGACCCTGCAGGAGACGGGGGAAGGAAGGGTAGGGGAGGACAAGAAGGGCGAGTTCATTGCCATGGTGAATTATGGTGTGATCGGCCTTATCCAGCTGGCGCTGGGCGCGGACATCCCCGAAGAGCTCGCGCCTGTCGAAGCGGAACGTCTTTATAACGGAAAGATCTCAGCGGCGCGCTCGGTCATGCGGGATAAGAACCACGACTATGGCGAAGCCTGGCGCGAGATGAGCCAGGAAAGTTTTGTCGACCTGATCCTCATGAAGATCCTGCGGGTACGCCAGATCGTAGCCAATGACGGTGCTACCCTGATCAGCGAAGGGATCGATTCCAATTATATAGACATCGTCAACTATTCGCTTTTCGCGCTCATCCTCATCGGTGAGGGCCGACATTCAGCCTAAAACATCATCATGAAGCCACTGATAGCAGTCATCCGAACCCTCGTAGGCGTTCTCTTCATCTTCTCCGGGCTCGTCAAAGCCGACGACCCGCTCGGCCTCAGCTATAAAATGCAGGAGTTCTTCGAAGTCTGGAACTTCCATTGGTTCGATCATGTTACCCTGGCCCTGTCCATCCTGATGATCGTCTTCGAGATCGTGGCGGGCGTGGCCCTGCTGCTTGGCTGGCGCATCCGGCTTTTCAGCTGGCTCCTTCTCCTGCTGATCGTTTTCTTCACCTTCCTTACCGGCTATGCCTACCTGTCGGGAAAGGTGCGCGAATGCGGCTGCTTTGGCGACTGTATCCCACTCACCGCGGGTGAGTCCTTCTCAAAAGACCTTATCCTACTTATCCTGATTATCTTCCTCTTCAGCGTCCGAAGCCGTATCCGGCCGATCTTCCCGTCAACAGCCAGTGCCGTCCTCTTCATCGGCGCGACGATCTTCTCTTTCCTGGTGCAATGGTACGTTCTGGTCCACCTGCCCGTCGTGGACTGCCTGCCCTATAAGGCAGGAGCCAATATTCCCGATCAGATGAAACCGCCTCCCGGCTCCGTCCCCGACAGCACTGTGATCACGATGGTCTACGAGAAGGACGGCAAACGCCTCGAATTTGACGCCACCCATTTCCCGGCCGACTTTTCTGACAGCTATCATTTCGTCAGCCGCTATGACAAGCTGATCCGCGAAGGCAATGCCGTACCGCCGATTAAGGACTTTGTCCTGACCACCGGAGCGGGCACTGACACCACCGACGCTGTGCTGGATGCGAAAGGGTACAAATTATTTGTCTTCATGAAGGAAGTGGCCGATTATCATCCCGCCTATAACAAAGACCTCAGCGTGATTCTCACCATGGCAAAAGCCAAACAGATGCCGGTCTTTTTTATCACCGGAGAATATGAAAATATGACGAGCTGGGTTGCGGGGCAGGGACTGACCGGTCAGGTCACTGTACTGAAATGCGACGTCACCGCGATCAAAACCGCAGCCCGCGCCAATCCGACGCTCATTTTGATCAAGGGAGGAACGATCCTGAAGAAATGGAGTTACGCGGACTTTAGGAATGCGATACCCGCCGTTAACGAATTACCGAATCAGCCATGATCCAAATATGATCCAAATCGCCCCCCCACCATGATCCGCTATTTTTTCCGCCGGCTGGGTTATGGCCTCCTGGTCCTGCTGGGCGTCGTCTTCGCCGTCTTCTTCCTCTTCCAGGGGTTTGGTGACCCGTCCCGACTTGTGATCGGGCAGCGTGCCGATGCTGCGACCCAGGACAATATCCGGAAGGAGTTGTACCTCGATCAACCGCGATGGAAACAATTCGTCTTCTATCTCGATGACATCTCGCCTATCGCCGTCCATTCCCGGGAGGAGATCGCCCGGAAGGGGCTGAAAGGAGTTTTTATCGGCGGCTCCGGCAAATCCTCAACCGTCCTCGCCATCAAATGGCCTTATCTGCGCCAGTCCTACCAGTCAAAACGGGAGGTTTGGGATATTCTCATGGAAGCGCTGCCCGCGACGATCCTCCTGGCCATCGCCGCTATGCTCCTGGCCACCATCGGCGGCATCGGCCTTGGCGTGCTCGCCGCCATCCGCAAGGGTACCTGGATGGATACCTCCGCCATTTTCGTCAGCGTCTTGGGCATCTCCGCACCGTCGTTTTTTATGGGTATCGTCATCGCCTACCTTTTCGGCTTCGTCTTCAGCGGATTTACCGGCCTCCACATGACTGGAAGCCTGATCGACACTGATCCCTTTACCGGCCGCCACGTCGAGCTGCGGAACCTCATCCTTCCTGCCCTAACGCTGGGTATCCGACCCATGGCGATCATCGCCCAGCTTACCCGCGGGGCCCTACTCGACGTCCTCGATCAGGATTATATCCGCACCGCCTATGCCAAAGGACTTCCGCCACGGGTCGTTATCTGGAAACACGGACTGCGCAACGCGCTCAACCCGGTGATCACCGCTATCACCGGCTGGTTCGCCGAGCTCCTGGCCGGCGCCTTTTTCGTCGAAAAGATCTTTGGATGGAAAGGGATCGGTAAGGTGACCGTCGACGCCCTGGGAACTTTGGACTTCCCCGTCGTCATGGGCTCTGTGCTGGTGACGTCCTTCTTTTTTATTGTTGTTGGGGTGCTGTCCGATTTTCTTTATGGTTGGATCGACCCCAGGGTGAGACTTATTTGATCACCACTTCCTTAATGACTATCTCTCCCAACGCCTCATTCACCCGCCGCAGGATCATGTCTTTCTGATACAGCAGCTCCTGCCGAAGCGGTGCGATGGCCGTATTGATATACAAGGTGTGCCCGTGGATGCTGATCTTGTCGGTATACCGCGCCACGGTCTTGCCCATGATCTGCTCCCAAACCTCTTCAATCTGCAGGGCCTGTATCGATCCTTTCAGGCGACTTTGATCCAGAAATTTTCGTAATGCATCGCCTAGCGAATATTCACCCATAGGCGCAAGTTAGGGAAAGCTTTCAGAGTAGCGAGCATCAGCAGCGCCCCGGTTATGCACATCAGCACCAGATACAGCACCGGCTTCTTCCGGCCCCGCGACTGTGGCTGCTGAACCGGCGAAAGCCCATGTAAGATAATTTGTTGTCGGGATTCGTATTGAGGAAGGATACCGGCGATCAGGTTGTAGCCGGTTTCGCTGAACATCCAGTCTTTTGCGCTGAAAAAGAGCGGCTCAGTGGTCGGAGCTTCCTCTTCCATCTCCAGGGATTTCTTCAGCAGGTCGGCGGCATATAGCCGAAGACCCTCTTTGTTGGCTTTAATGACGCCAAATTCTCCGGTATCGTCTACCGAGTAGGAAAAATAGGCATTCTCAGGGTTAGTAGTCTCTTCTATCCGGCGGATAGAAGTCTCAAGGTCGGATGACATAGCAATCAATTTAATCCAGGTGTTTTTTTCGATGTGTGTGTTAGTAAATATAAGTTTTTTTTAGTTAGCATTCCAACTATATAGCTAAAAAAATTGCGTGTTTCCCCCACTCACAACCCGATAATCTGATATCCGACCCCAAGGCCGTCCAGCTCGGCGCGTATCCGCTCCGCGTGCGTATCCGTGATAAAGATCTGTCCATCGTCCCGAACACAGACCCGGTCCAGCAGGTTCCGCATCCGGAATGCATCGAGCTTTTCGAACACGTCATCCAGCAGCAGGAGCGGGGAAAAGCCTTTTTCCCGTTTCAACGTTTCATACTCCGCAAGCTTCAACGCAAAGAGCAGGCTCTTTCGCTGCCCCTGCGACGCCAGGGTCTTAAAAGGCAGGTCAGCGTACGTCAGGCCGATATCGTCCCGGTGAACCCCCACTCCGGTCCGTTGCAGCATCAGGTCACGATCAAGGCCCTGCCGCAGCAGCTCGGCAAAATTTCCGTGCAGCAGCTGACTCTCATACCCCAGCGAGATCGGCTCTTCCACCCCCGCGATCAGCGTATAGTACTCGCCCGCCAGGGGTAAAAATCCGGATAGGAACTGCCGCCGCCTCGCATAGATGACCTCGCCTGCCCGCACCAGCTGACCATCCAGCACCTCCAGTAATCCGCGGTCCGTCAGCCGCCGCTCAGTCAGGGTTTTCAGAAAGCCGTTTCGCTGCTGCAGGATCTTGTTGTAGTCGATGAGGTTTTGGAGATAAGCCGCGTCCAGCTGCGACAGCAACGCATCCAGGAAGCGCCGTCGCTCTTCGCTGGCGCCCGTGATGATCTGGATATCGTCGGGAGCGATAATAACGCAGGGGAACCTGCCGATATGGCGGGAAAACTTCTCATACGGCTCTCCATCCGTCAGGAACTCCTTTTTGCCCGTCTCCCGCAGGATACAGACTACCTCCGTCACTTTACGCTGCTTTTCTATATGCCCCTCCAGGCGAAATCCTTCAGCGCCCCGGTGAACGCTTTGCTGATCGGAGCGGGAGAAATAGCTTTTCGTGAAACACAGATAGTATAGGGCATCCAGCAGATTGGTCTTGCCGACACCATTGTTCCCGCAAATGCCGATAATCCTTTCTTCAAAAGAAAAGGCCGCCCGGGAATAATTCTTGAACTGGAGGAGGGTTATATTCTTTATGCGGAGCAACGGTCAATCAAATTAGGACGCAAAGTATTATCTTTCCGCTAAACTAAGCTGTTATGCGAAAAGTTTCGATCCTTCGGCTGATCCGCGGATTGCCCACCGGGATGATCCCGGGCAAAACCTTGCCAAAACCCGAAAAATTCATCTTCGATGATCTTATACCCTAAACCTCAGAGAATCCGCAAAATGCCCTATATTTGCACCCTCAAAAACTGTAAATACTAGCTAGTGGCCACCACCAAGTTTTCAAAAGAGACCTACCTGTACTGGTATGAGTTGATGCAGCTGATCCGGCAATTCGAATTGACCGCCGAAGAGAAATACAAAATGGACGGCAAGATCCGCGGGTTCTTTCACGCCTATGTCGGGCAGGAGGCCATTGCCGCCGGCTGTATGACGGCTACCAAACCGGAAGATCCCTTTATTACCGCCTATCGCGACCACGGCCTGGCGCTCTCCAAAGGCGTCACCGCCAATGCCTGTATGGCCGAGCTCTACGGCAAAGCAACCGGCGCAGCCAAAGGAAAGGGTGGGAGCATGCACTTTTTTGGGGTCGATGTCCGGTTCTACGGCGGCCACGGTATCGTCGGCGCCCAGATCGGTACCGGCGCCGGTCTTGCCTTTGCGGAGAAATATAAAGGAACCGACAATGTTGTCCTGACCTTCTTCGGCGATGGCGCCGCACGGCAGGGTATGCTGCATGAGGTTTTCAATCTGGCTATGCTCTGGAAGCTCCCTGTCATCTTTATCTGCGAAAACAACAATTACGCCATGGGCACGTCCGTCGAACGGACCTCCAATGTCGTCGATATCTACAAGCTGGCCGACGCCTACGAGATGCCCGCCGATTCCATTGACGGGATGAGCGCCGAGGCCGTGCACGACGCTGTTACCCGCGCAATAAAACGTGCCCGTCAGGGAGACGGCCCGACACTCCTCGAGATCAAGACCTACCGGTACAAAGGCCACTCCATCTCCGACCCCCAGAAATACCGGACAAAAGAAGAGGTCGATGAGTATAAGGCCAAGGACCCCATCCAGCAGGTGCTCCAGACCATCCTCAATAAGAAGTTCGCCACCCAGGAAGAGATCGACGTCATCAACAAACGGGTGGGCGACACCATTGCGGAAGCCGTGAAATTTGCTGAGGAATCACCCTGGCCCGATGACTCCGAAGTCCTGAAAGACATCTATATCGACAAGAATTATCCATTCATCGTGGACTAAAGACCCCAAACTGCGACGCACCCGAACAGCGACGAATAATAAAAAATTAAAAGCCAAACAGTATAAGATGCCAGAGATCAAACATCCTGCACACCTCGAAGAAGAGAAGAACCCGGTTGCCGAGATCCGTGCTACCTGGGAGCGCTACGGTAAGCAGGCTTCCTACGTGCTGATAGCCCTCGTCGTCCTTATCGGCGGTTACATCGGCTACCGTAAATGGGTCGCCGAGCCCAACGAAAAACTAGCTGTCTCGGCCATGTTCCGCGCCGAAGAATACTACCGGATGGACTCCGCCCGGCTGGCCCTCAACGGGGACAATATCAACTACGGTTTTCTCAAGGTCATCTCCCGTTATGGCGGGACGAAGGCGGCCAACCTCGCTACCTTCTACGCCGGCAGCTGCTATATGAAGCTCGGGGATTTCAATAACGCCGTCAAGTACCTCAAAGATTTCTCGACATCCGTGCAGATCCTGCAGGAACGTGACTACGGCCTGCTTGCCGACGCTTATTCCGAGTTGAACCGCAAGGAAGAGGCAGCTGAACAATATAAAAAAGCCGGGACCTATTTCGAAAAGGATCAGCTGTTCTCGCCCGAATACCTGTTCCGTTCCGGTTACCTCTACGAAAGCATGGGGAAGACACAGGATGCCATCGCCATGTACAAGCTTATCAAAGACAAGTATCCGCAGTCGCAACGGGGCCTGGAGATTGACAAATATCTTGCCCGGTTGGGCGCGTTACAATAATCAACCGGGCGGGGCCCGTAAACAATAATCAAGCGGGCGCGGCCCGTAAACGAGAACAATAAGTCATGGCTGAGGTCGCAAAGAGTAATCTGTTCACTACTTCGGGTCTGTCGGACCTGAGGGGCACCAGCACCGTTATCGTCCGGACGGAATGGAACGACGCGACCGTCAGCGCGCTGGAACGGGGCTGCCGGGAGATTCTTGATGAGGCAGGGGTCCCTTACCGGGTTGTGACGGTTCCGGGTGCCTTTGAGATTCCTTTTACGATCCGCGCCTACTGGGACGCTCACAAATACAAGGATGACCGGCCGCGGGTGTTTATCGCACTTGGTTGCGTACTCCGGGGCGATACTCCTCATTTCGAGTATGTCTGCCAGGCAGTAACGAGCGGGGTACTCCAACTGAATATGACCCTTCCCGTCCCGACGATCTTCGGGGTGCTGACGGTGGATAATCAGCAGCAGGCGGATGACCGGATCGGGGGCAAGCACGGCCACAAAGGGAAAGAGGCGGCTGTCACGGCGCTGAAAATGTTATCGCTTCAAAAGACGTTCTAGGTGACCATCCAGCTCTTCATACCATGCTTTGTCGACCAGCTATACCCGCAAACCGCCTTCAATATGGTCAGCGTGCTGGAAAAGGCGGGCGCGGAAGTGCAATACAACACCGATCAAACCTGCTGCGGCCAGCCGGCCTTCAACGCCGGATTTCGTGACGAAGCCCGGGACGTATGTATCAAATTTCTGAAGGATTTCTCCGGAGCCGATTATATTGTAGCGCCCAGTGCCAGTTGCGTCGGCTTTGTCCGGAACTATTACGGGGCCCTCTTCGACAACTCTTCTCTCCATAACGATGTCCGCGATGTCCAAAAACGAATTTTCGAATTTTCTTCCTTCCTCGTTAATGTTCTGGGTGTCGAAGACGTCGGCGCCAGCCTGTACGGCAAAGCTACCTATCACGACTCCTGTGCTGCCCTCCGGGAATGCGGCATCCGTGAAGAGCCGCGGAAGCTGCTCGCAAAGGTCCGCGGATTGGAGTTGGCCGAGATGAACGACAATGATGTGTGTTGTGGGTTCGGGGGGAGCTTTGCCGTCAAGTTCGAATCCATCTCTGTGGCTATGGCCGACCAGAAGGTCAACAACGCCCTTCAGACCGGCGCCGATTATATTATCTCCACCGACTTGTCCTGTCTCATGCATCTCGACGGCTATATTCGCCATAAGGGGTACTCTATCCGGGCGATGCATATTGCGGACGTGCTGGCGGGCAGTTGATCCTCATCCTCACGCCGATCGCTGACCCCCATAAAAAATAAGACCACCCACATAACCTCGGTTACTGGATGGTCTTGACCCTTAAAACAACCTGTCGCAAGCGTTAAATAGGGTTAAAACCAGGCCTCAAAGACACCTACGTAATTAGATGCCTTTCAGATTTAAAAAAGCCACTTTTTTTGAAAAATGGCTTTCAATTGATTTTCAACACGTTATGTCGGACTACTTCGGCAGCAGTACGTGATCTACGACTTGAATCACCCCATTGCTCTGATAGACGTCCTTGATAGTGATCATCGCCATCCCTCCATTCTCATCTTTGAGAATAAACGCCGCGCCCCTCATCATCACCCACAACTTGCCGCCGGCAACGGTCGTCAGTTCCGCGGAACCGTTACCCTGTTGGATCAGGTCCGTCAGCGACCGGCAGTCCAGCCGCCCGGCGACGACGTGATAGGTCAGGATACCGGTCAGTTTGGTTTTGTTCTCGGGTTTTATCAGCATATCCACGGTACCTTTCGGGAGCTTGTCGAAAGCTTCATTTGTCGGCGCGAAGACCGTGAACGGGCCGGCGCTCTCCAGCGTCTCTACCAGGCCGGCCGCCTTGACCGCTGCTACCAGCGTCGTATGATCTTTGGAATTGATTGCGTTCTCTACAATGTTCTTAGTGGGATACATGGGCGCGCCTCCGACCTCGATCGTCGTCTCCTGTGCAAAAGCGGCGTTGATCAACAAGGCACACGTCATCATCAACCCCATTTTTTTCAATAGTTGCATAAATCGGAATTTTGTTTTTTTCTCGAATGATTATTTACTTACTTGCGCTTGTTACATGTAACCAACAGGATCATTTACGAGAAATGGTTTTATGTCGGATTGCACCGAATACGAAAAAATCTATTTATGGCACACTGGCTTGTCAAATCGGAACCCTCGGTCTACAGTTTCGACCAATTGATAAAGGATAAGTCGACCGTCTGGAGTGGCGTCCGCAACTACGCCGCCCGCCTCCATCTCCGGGGGATGAAGAAGGGGGATGAGGTATTTTATTATCATAGCAATGACGGTACCGACATCGTCGGCATCGCGAAAGTAGTTAAGGAAGCTTATCAGGACCCCACCACCGATGACGACCGCTGGTCAGCCGTGGACATCGCACCCGTCAGGCGATTATCCAAGCCCGTTACGCTCGAACGGATCAAGGCCGACAAACGTCTCGCCGACATGGCACTCGTCCGGATCGGCCGCCTCTCCGTGCAGCCGGTCACCGACCGGGAGTGGAAGATCGTGCTGGAGCTGGCGGGGGAGAAATAGCCGGCACAAATCCGGGGAGTTTTTTTATTTTGCATGCTATGACTCCGAAAAAGAAACGCATCGTCGTCCTCACGGGCGCCGGGATCAGCGCCGAGAGCGGTCTGAAAACCTTCCGCGACTCGGACGGCCTCTGGGAAGGCTTTGACGTCACCGAAGTCGCCACCCCGCGTGCGTGGCGAAAGAACCCGTCGCTTGTCCTCGACTTCTATAATATGCGGCGCCGCGACGTTGCCAAAGCCAAGCCCAATGCCGCCCACCTAGGTCTCGCGGAACTGGAAGAGGATTTCGATGTGCATATTATCACTCAAAACATCGATGACCTCCACGAACGCGCCGGCAGTACCCGCGTCCTCCACCTCCACGGCGAGATCTTCAAGATGCGTAGCGAACACGACGAAACCCTTGTTTACGATATCCGCGAAGATATCCTCCCCGGCCAGCAAGCCGAAGACGGCGCTCAGCTGCGCCCCCATATCGTCTGGTTCGAAGAGCCCGTTCCCATGATCGAGCAGGCGGTGCCGCTCGTTCGATCCGCCGATTTCTTTGTCGTTGTCGGAACCTCCCTCGTTGTCTACCCTGCCGCGGGTCTCGTGGACTTCACCCGCCCCGGTACGCATACGTTCATCGTAGATAAGAAGATCCCCTATACCTCCCGCGTCGATAACCTCACTGCGATCGAAATGCCTGCGTCGGCGGGGATCGCCGTCTTAAAAGAAAAGCTGGGCTTATTCAAATAACTTTCGCTAAAAGCCATCCGGCGCGGGAACCGCCTGTTGAGCCCGGGCCTTGTCTGGCTGCAATTTATTCCGGTCTTCGGTCAGGTCTGGCAATTCATCGTCGTTAGCCGGATCGCCGGCTCGGCCGCCAGAGAGCGATTGACCTTTCAGGATGACTCGATTGTCGGCCTGTCGCATCCGGCGGCGGCAACGATCGGAAAACGCCCGACACTCGTGATGGGCATTACTTATTGTACGCTGGAAGTCATTAATCTCTTGTTCCTTTTCACCACCCTGACAGATACCACGCAGACCATCCAGGGGGTTGTGGCGCTGGCACAAATGACCTGTTGGATCATTTACTGGGTCCAGTTGGGAAGGCTGAAGATCCAGCTGACCCATCCCATGCCCTGACCCCGCGCCCAGGCGGCCCCATTTTATAATTTCCCTAACAATCCTTGTCCTATTATTGCAGCCTGATGCGCATTTTTCACAAGCTCCTCTTCCTGTTCGGTTGGCTTCTGGCCGCCGCCACCGCATACTCTCAGGAGCTGTTCCCCGCCGTCCAGCGTCTCAAAAATTACTGTGAGCTAACCGCTCCCGTCGGCTATAGCCCCCGTCTCAGCGTCCTCACGCTTTTCCCCAAAGGGAACGTCCACTATCTTTTTCCCCTGTATCACGGTCTCCGTGACGAGCAGAAATTTCGCCGGATCTATTCCGACAAAGGCTACTACGACGAGATGAGCCAGTACTTCGCCTTCGCCGGCGACTATGAGACCGCCCTCCAATACCTCGTCAAAGGCTATGACACCATCGACAACGCCACGTCACATAAGATCTATAAGACAGCCTCAAACCTGAAAAACATCGAGCATGTCAACGCCAGGCGCTATATCCATCTCGAAGCCAGGACCCGCCGCGTGATCATGATCAATGAGGCTTTTGCCAAACCCCTTCACCGCGCGTTTACCCTTTCCCTGCTCGCTGACCTCCACCGGCTGGGCTTCCGCTATCTCGCCCTCGAAATGCTCAACAATTTTCATGATTCGAGCCTTTCGCATGTGAATATACACACCGGCTATTACGCCTGCGAGCCCGTGGCTGCCGAGCTCATCCGAACCGCCGACTCCCTCGGCTATACGCTCGTGCCTTACGAAGACACCGCTGCCGGGATCCATACCGCCACCCAACGCGACTCCATCCAGGCGGCAAATATTTATGCCATCCTGAAAAAGGACACCGCGGCAAAAATCCTCGTTCACGCTTCGTTCACCCATATCAGTAAGAAACCAGGTCCCGACGGCTTCATCCCCATGGCCCTGGCCTTTAAGAACATTTCCGGCATCGACCCGCTGACCATCGATCAGACCGATATGACGGAAGAAAGCAATTTCGCTTATGGCCGGATCATCTATCAGGCCTATCTCGCCAAATTCCCACTGACCGAATCCTCGATCGCCCTGGTCGACGGCAACCCAGTGAATGTCACCGACAAAGACCTTTATGACCTCTGCGTCATCCATCCCCCCACGCAATACAAAGACGGCCGCCCTACCTGGCTGAACCTTGACGGCCTGCGACAAGCCTTTGCCATCAAGCCCATCATCGAAGGCGTCTACCTGACCCAGGCCTATTATCTCAACGAAATTATCGGTAACGATAACGCCCCCTGGCAGCTGATTCCCGCCGACCAGACCTATATCACCAACGGTGCCGGTAACTATGTGCTCTATCTGAGAAAAGGAAAATACCGGATCTATTTCAGGGACATCAATTATCAGATCCTCACCACCCTCAACGTAGAGGTCAACTAAACCGCCTCAAGCCGCCATAGACCTCATCCACGCTTATTCCGTTTCCACAAACCGGATACCCTCCTTGTCCAGCTCTGCCAGTACCGGCAGATAAAGTTCCGGCGTCACCGGGATCTGCACTCCCTTCAATCCGATCTTTCCCTCCAACAGCAGCTTTGCCGATATCCCCAGCGGCAGTCCTACCGTCCGCGCCATTGCCGTATGCAGCGCATCCTCTCCCTTCACCACGAGCGTGCTTTTGCGCCGCATCCGCTTTCCTCCGGTCACATACCCGATCTCATGCTGCATGACGATCATATCCTTATCCTCCGGCTTCATCGCCAGCCTGGTCTCAAGCAAATACTGCAGTACATCCGCGGCGGTCTTCGCCCCCGCAGGCAAGGGCGTCGCATCGAACAGCCCTAAGTATGCGTACATTTCGCGATTATGCGCATTAATTAACAAGAGGAGCGGGGCCGCCCACTCCGCGATCGTCGACCTCGCCGCACCCGGATGGCCTTCTGCACCCCGCAG
>Ga0206851_1126_pt1 | contig 21339 bp, 18 predicted proteins | sample Alteio_BWOrgCont_13_FD_152904 | JGI IMG/M metagenome (GOLD analysis project Ga0206851, IMG submission 152904) | Enriched cells from forest soil in Barre Woods Harvard Forest LTER site, Petersham, Massachusetts, United States -... | ecosystem: Environmental > Terrestrial > Soil > Temperate forest >... | reverse complement strand
GAACCCTACTTAAGAAAACATATTCATCTTATTTTATCTGCGTTCCATCACATGAGGAACGGTAAATGACAGGACATAAATCAATACTAGTTTCTTTTATTTGATCTCCATTGAAATTGGCCCTACATTATTTTCTCAAGCTGTTCATTCCTTTGCCAAAAATCCCCCGTCCACAATAATCAAGCTGGTGCCTGCTACAGATGTGGTTCGATGCGAACTAAGCTCATCCGAAACCTGGTAACTCATGCCCTTTTTCAGGACGATGAATTCTCCCGTTCTTAACTCCGTAGTCATTTCACCTTCGAGGCAAAACACCAGATGTCCTTTCTCGCACCAATGATCGGCTTTATAATTGGCTGAATAATCTACCCGGCGTATGCGTAAATCGCCAAAGACAACTGTTCTCCAGGATGCTTCTCCGGTTTCTCCGGCATGAATTTCGGGACGTATTACATCCCAATTGGTGAGGGTGAAGGGGATCTGTGTTGGTTTCATGCTTGTTTTTTGTAAGATTACAGGTTTAGCTATACCTGCAGTATCTGTTTCTAAAAGAAGAGTGTCTACATCTACCTTGGGGGTAGGTTATTTGATTTAGAGAGTTGATTATCATCACAATGGCATCTTATTTCAGTTACAATCAGCTTACCAAAATGGCTGCTCTCAAGAATATATGCTCATTAAAAGGGTGAATAAGTTTGATATATGTTATTAAAGTTGTAGTTTATCAAAAAATAAATGTTTAAATATCAAACAATATGAAAAACACATCCGATTCCAACCAACGTGGTTTATCCGTTTATAAACTGAACGAAGTGCATGTTTGCACCCTTATTGAAACCGAACCCGGTTTCTGGGAAATTGTATCTTCTGCCGGAAAACGCAGGATAGGGTCGTTTGACAAAGCAAAAAAATTAACCGACGACTTTATGACCCTGTTAGGTAAAGATTGTGAAAGAACGAATGTTTTAGAATGCTCACAACAAATCCTAACCCAGCGCTTCACCGAATTTCTAAACTACCGGATGGTAGGTTGAACGCTACCAGCATGCTTGCGATTAGATGCCAGGTTTGTTTAAATCTTTAAAGCGAAAGGATTTCTACCATTCGCAACAGGCTTTGGTCGAGTTCTTCCAGGTGTTTCACCGCCTTTTCGAACGGGGTGAAGCAAACTTGTTTGTTTACGATGCCTGCCATTTCGCCAGACCGTCCTTCGAGCAAGGCTTCAACAGCAGCAAAACCCATCCTGCTGGCATTCACCCGATCCATACAGCTTGGGTTTCCTCCACGTTGAATATGACCCAGGATGGTCACCCGGGTATCGTAATACGGTAGTTTGGCTTTGACTTTTTCGGCAATGGCAAAAGCTCCACCCGCATCATCATGTTCAGACACAATCACGATTTTAGACGATTTGTCCTTCCGGCCGCCTTCCAGCCGCCTGATAAGATCATCAATGTGGGTAGGAGTCTCGGGTATGAGTATGGCTTCGGCCCCTGCGCCGATACCACTTCGTAAGGCAATAAGACCGGCATCACGGCCCATGACTTCCACAAAAAATAAACGTTCATGGCTTTCGGCCGTATCGCGTATTTTATCCACGGCTTCAACAACCGTGTTGATGGCTGTGTCGTAACCAATTGTAAAATCAGTGCCTACCAAATCGTTATCGATTGTACCGGGGCACCCTACGATTTTTATATCTGAGTGTTGTTGCAAAGCCAGGGCTCCCCGGAAGGTGCCATCACCTCCAATTGTAATCAGGCCTTCGATGCCCTGTTCTTTCAAGTTTTGAGCAGCAACAAGCAAGCCTTCGGTTTCCATAAACCGGCTACTGCGGGCCGTTTTTAGAATCGTTCCACCACGTTGGATGATATTGGCCACCGATTTGGTATTCATTTGTACGAACTCCGAATCCATTAAGCCTTCATATCCGCGACGGATACCCCAAATTTCGGTGTTATGAAAAATGGACGTACGCACAATGGCACGTATACAAGCATTCATGCCAGGTGAATCGCCTCCGGATGTTAAAACTGCTATTTTTTGCATAATCGAATCTAGTAAATAAAATCACTCTCCTCCATAGCTTGTCAAAAAATGGTTTTGACAAACAGTTTGAATGCATCTCAAATAACCCCGATTTAGTGATCCGCATTATGCATTCGAAGCAGGCATTCGCGCTCAAAAGGCCAGCAGCACGACGAACCTGCGGGATAACCCATCGCGATGGCTATCGGGATCGCGCAAATCTTAACACACCGTGCATTAGCGCACAAGCCATCGAATGCACAATCTGGCTTTAATCTGTTCCTCTCCGCCTCAGGCAGAAGGAACTGTTTGAAAAGGGGTTATTAAAGCTGCCCTTGAATGAAAAGAACACTTCACGCCCCGTCAGAGCCTTACTGATGCAGGGAAATCTTGACCGACTTATTCTTCAGTTTTTCGCCTTTCAGCAATTCCAGTACCTTTTCTGCTTTCGCTTTTTTTACCGCGGCGAATGAGCAGTGATCCATTAATTCAATCAGGCCCAGTTCATCTTTGTTCAGCGCACCTTTCTGGAGCAACAAGCCTACAATATCGCCCTTGCTTATTTTTTCTTTTTTTCCGACATTCAGGTATAAGGTCACCCATGCAGATGCAGGCGGCAGGGCAGTGGTGTTTTTCAGGTTCTCGGGTTGGGCTTTTCCTGCTGTATAGGCCGGGAGGTATTCACCCTCTGCCAGAATAAGCCAGGCGGTGCCGTCTGCATGCATGCGTGCTGTACGTCCGTTGCGGTGTACAAAGATAGTCTCGCTTGCCGGCAATTGGTAATGGATTACGTTTTTGATGGCCGGTATATCCAGCCCACGGGAGGCCAGATCGGTAGTGATGAGCAGGTGATGTGTCCCGTTTCTGAATTTAATAAGGGCCTGTTCGCGCTCATGCTGCTCCATACCTCCGTGAAAGACATCGTGAGTGAGCTGTTTTTCACGAAGCAAATCGCTGATGCGGTCAACTGCTTCGCGGTGATTACAGAACACGAGGGTAGGTTCGTTCCCGAGTTTACACATCAATGCAAAAAGGGTGTCCAGTTTTTCTTTTCCAGGGGCTTTCACAAATTTCACATCCAGACCAGCAATAGGTGTATTCATCAGATAATTGAGGCGGGCCGGTTTGTTCAGGTTTACAAAATCAGGTATTTCTTTCAAATCAGTTGCCGAAGTAAGGATGCGAGAGGACAGATTACGAAGCTCACCGATGATTGCACTCATCTCGGTTTTAAAACCCAGTTCAAGCGACTTGTCGAACTCGTCGAGGATGAGGGTTTTAACGGTTAACGGATCAAAGCTTTTCAGCCGGAGGTGATGTTCAATTCTGCCCGGAGTGCCAACCACCAGTGCCGGAGATTGCAGGAAATTATTTTTTTCAGTCCGGGTGTCATGTCCACCATAGCAACAGCTCACCTTGAAGCCTGTTCCCAATGAACGAAAAACCTTCTCGATCTGTATGGCCAGTTCCCGGGAGGGTACGAGTATCAATGCCTGAACACCTTCAGTATCTGGCTTCATCAACTGTATTAAAGGGAGGAGGAAGCCGAGTGTTTTACCCGATCCTGTTGGAGAGAGGAGGAGCATATCGCCCGCTTTATCGAGTGTGTCAAGCGCGGCCTGCTGCATCTCATTCAGAGCTGTGATTCCAAGTTTCTGTATCAAATTTTTATAGTCCAAGCTGGGGAGGGGTATGTATGAATTTATGAAATGGATACTAGGGTCTGATATACGGCACAAACCGTTTTCGATATTGAAATCCACGGAACATCCGCTTTTACTGCTAGCTGAATAAGGCGGTGAATGCTAAAGTCGACTGTTTGAAATATTGGAGAGAGCTAACAGCTTTCGGATCATCGTAACAGAAACACGTCGAGCCGTTTTATAATTTCTTTTTAGAACTCAATTCGCCTTGCGCATATTCTTCTTCGGCTATTTGTTTTCCGGTCTCATCATAAATTTTCCAGGTTCCTTCTTTCCTGAAATCTTCCCCAGGCAGCATCATCATAGCCCCTTCTTCTTTGATCTTGCCGTTTTCGAAGTAATCGGTTTGATAATACGATTTCCGCTTTGGGTTTCTAAGTTCAAGTGAAGAAGTTGGGTTTCCATTTTCGTAGAAACTTTTGCGTACGATGAGGTATTCCATTTTGCCATCATACTCCTCAATCACTTCGGGTTTTCCGTTCGGATAAAATTCATTGGTTTTCATCGGGGCGCCTTCCTTGTAGACCACATCCGATCGAACCGTGCCATCTTTGAAATAAACCGTCATCTGCGATTTTGAAAAGTCGAGAAAGCGGAAGTTTCTTTCCATTTTTCCGTCCTCCCAGTAATTTTTATACAACTTTAGTTTTCCGTCAATATAAAAGCCCTTGTGCAGAAGCTGACCGTTTTCATAGTAATCTTCTATCCAATCGCTTGCAGCATACCCTTTGGGAGTTGAGCGGGTAGAATCGCCGATTGCAATGTTCATTTTATCATAGAGACAGATACCCCTCTCCGGGTCGGTTACCTGCGAAGCCTTGAATTTGTAAGGAGGAGGGCCTGCCCCAACAAACGTAAACTGGGCATGCATCTGTAGCCCCATCACTGAAGCGATAAGGCAGAAGATGATCCGTTTAAAGAAAGAAGAAACAAACGTTTCGTTGGTAACCTTCATTGGTCAGTGTAATCCTTTATCAGACAAATAACGTTCTGCATCCAGGGCGCCCATGCAACCGGTGCCGGCTGCGGTTACAGCTTGCCTGTATACTTTGTCCTGAGCATCGCCAACGGCAAAAACCCCTTCGACATTGGTACGGCTTGTACCTGGTATGGTTTTAATATAGCCCTGCTCATCGAGGGTAATCCATTTTTTAAAGATCTCGGTGTTTGGATTATGTCCGATTGCGACAAAAAATCCGGTAACGTGGAGTGTCCGTTGCTCCCCCGTCTTTACATTTTTAACCAATACACCATTCACCATTTCATCGCCCAGGACTTCAACCGTTTCTGAATCCCAGACCATTTCAATGTTTGGAATGCCGAGAACCCTGTTTTGCATAGCTTTCGAAGCTCTCAGCTGGTCTCTGCGCACGATCATATATACTTTTTTGCACAGCTTTGAGAGGTAGGTCGCCTCTTCGGCAGCGGTATCGCCTCCACCTACAAGTGCAACATCTTGTCCACGGTAGAAGGCTCCATCGCAGACAGCGCATGCGGTTACGCCGCTTCCATTCAGACGGTGTTTTTGTTCAGAAGCCAGTCCGAGCCATTTGGCAGATGCGCCGGTGGCGATGATGACACTATCGGCATGGATCAATTTTGTTTCATCAATGGTTACCTGCAACGGATGAGATGAAAAATCAACAGCCGTGGCAATTCCAAATCTGACATCGGTTTGGAAGCGTTCGGCCTGTTCGCGGAATAGTTTCATCATCTCAGGGCCTTGTATGCCTTTGGGATAGCCCGGATAATTCTCGACTTCGGTGGTGGTAGTGAGCTGACCGCCTTCTTCCATTCCCGTGTACATCAATGGTTTAAGATCTGCACGGGCAGCATAAATGGCTGCGGTATACCCGGCCGGCCCGCTTCCTATAATAAGACACTTTACATGCTCTGTTTGCTCGCTCATAACTCTCCGTTTAGATAACGCGGCAAAAGTAATGATTTGCCAGTCAAGCAGATAAAGAATTTATTAAAATAGTGGATCAAGGATGGGGTTTATCGGTTAACGTATCAAATGTAGGCGAAAAACCTGCCCAGATTCCCAAACCTCCCTGAATATTCGATTGAACATTTGCCGGTGATCCGAAAGGGTTTCCGTTTGATTCTGAGGCCAATTCATAACTGGCATAAAATTGATAGGTGTAGTAGTCGATCGAACAAAATTTAACTACTACCGAATCGCCTTTCAAGAAATACCCACTCTCCGGACCATTATCGTCAGGCGCTGTTGAACCAGGAAGTGATCCCCGATTGTAGGCGAAACTAAATTTGGTGCCGTTAATGAATTTATCGTTGAACGTTGCCCCAACCGGAGCCAGGTATCTTTTGTCCTTTTTAAGCCTTTTTGCATACCACCGGTAAAAATTCTGCTCATTCGCCGGGTCACTCAGATGCGCCCAGATCAGGCCCAGGGTATCACTCCCCGTATGAAGTTTGAACCATACACTATCAAGTTTGATGGCTGGTGATGGCATGCTCGTTACGGCAGTAAGCGTTTGCCCTCCGGTTACCACCTTCAGGCTATAATGGCCTCCCACCTGACCGATTACGGTTGGATTTATCTTTTTGTAATACCAGGGAATGTAGGTCGTATTCGCAAAGGCTGGATCAAAGATCATGGGCAAGGTATCGGTATGTATGCCATCGGAGACAGTAACAAGGGCATTTTTTACAATTGAATTGAGCAATGCGGTAGTGTCGATAACCGCAAAGTAGGGTGAACTTCGGGTTAATACCACCCAGGCGCCCTGACCGGTTTCGATATGCCCTTCCACCACTACCTGACTGGGTACCGATGGCAGGTCGATAGAAATGTTCTTTTCGCAGGAAACGAACAGGAGCGCTGCAAATGAAGCAAACCAGGCCCGGATGGATGATGTAGCTGAAAATTTCATGCGGTTACCATTTAAAGTTCCAGGTGATCGACGGCAAGATTGGAAACAGCGAAACCTCTTTGGCTTGAACCGTAAGAGTTCCCTGTTGTACACTACCGGAGTTGGCAAAATAAATAAAGTAAGGGTTTTGTCTGTCGTACACATTAAAAATGGAAAAGTTCAGGCTATGCTCAAAATGCTTGTATTTACGGAGCTTCCAGGTTGCACTCACGTCCATACGGTGATAGGCCGGCATACGCAGGCTGTTGATAGAACTATACTCGCTCACAACCGTTCCGTCAATAAAATAGCGGGCAACGGGTAAGGTGATGGCATTGCCTGTTGCATAGACCCAGACCAAAGAAAAGGACCATTTGGGGTTCAGTTCATAATTTGTGACAACCGATATGTCATTTCGCTGATCGTATTTGGCATAGAAGGGCTGTCCGTTATTGAGATCGGGGAAGGTACGGGTAGTCCAGGAGAGGGTATACCCAATCCATCCATTGAATTTGCCAAGCCGTTTCTTTAAAAAGAATTCTGCCCCGTAAGCCTGACCAGAGCCGAATACAAAATTATTGTCGGCATTGTTTTTCTCGTCGTCTGTAGGCAATGCCCCGGCTTTGTATTCAATCTGGTTCTGCATGTATTTGTAATAGACTTCCACCGATGTCTCAAACATATTCTCCTGAAAATTCCGGAAATAGCCAATGGCGCCCTGGTCACAGATTTGAGGTTTGACAACATCCGAACAGGGTACCCATACATCGGTAGGAAGGGCGATGGAAGACAAGGACGCAAGGCTGATATACTGATAGTTGTGTGTATAACTTAGCTTAATTGAACTTGTTTTTGAAAGCGTATAACGGAGGGATGCACGGGGCTCAGGGCCTCCATAAGCTGCAACAGGTTGTCCGGCATTGTAATGTGTGGTATCGGTAATCTTGCCTGTTGCATCGAGGTGATACCTGTCGAACGGGCCTACCATGATAAAATATGAACCCCGGATACCGAGGTTTAGTTTCAGCTTATCCGTCACTTCAAAATCATCGCTGAAATAGAGGGCAACTTCGTGGGCGTATTGCTTCATGATTTTTCCGAGGTCGAAAACCACATCGCCCTGTTGAGCTGTAGCGCTGCTTGGGGTAAAAGTGTGGAAAATGTAATTCACCCCAAACTTGATCACATGACGGGTATTGGGGTAATAGGTAAAATCCATTTTTCCGTTCCAATCGCGTATGCCCGAAAACAGCCTGAAATCAAATCCATCCTGAGTGGCCCCGAACGAGAAGTTGTAATCGGAAAAGATGGCTGATGTATTCAGGAACAGTTTATCGTTGAAAAGATGGTTCCAACGCAACACGGCATTGGTATTGCCCCAGGGAATATTGACATTGAATTTTGCAACGTTGTCAACATAGTCAAACACATCCCGGCCAAGATAACCGCTCAGGAAGAGCCGGTCTTTATCAGAGATCTTGTAATTGAATTTTGCATTCAGGTCGTAGAAATAATAGTCGGTCCCATAGAATTCAGAGGTTTTAGGCACAAAGGGTTTGGCAACCACGTCGACGTAAGTACGGCGGGCAGAAATAATGAAGGAACTTGTATCCTTCTTGATGGGCCCCTGCACAGTAAGACGGGAGGAAATAAGCCCGATACCCCCATCTACATGATACGTTTTGTCATTGCCTTCCTTCATGCTGATATCCAGGACTGACGAAAGCCTTCCTCCATATTCGGCGGGGATGCCGCCTTTAATGAGGTTCACATCTTTTACCGCATCGCCATTGAAGACCGAGAAAAAACCAAGCAGGTGAGAGGCATTGTAAACCACTGCTTCATCCAGAAGGATGAGGTTCTGATCAGGCCCTCCGCCACGGACATAGAACCCGCTGTTTCCATCCCCGGCCGATTTAACACCCGGAAGGAGCTGGATGGATTTAAGGATGTCTACCTCGCCCAGAAAAGCAGGGAGGGCCTTTATTTCTTCCATGCTCAAATGCACTGTACCCATGTCGGTGCCGGATACATTCTTATCCGCTCGCTGACCCGTAACCACAACACTTTCCTTCAGGATAGATTTTGGTTTTAGATTCACGTTGATGCGTTGATTCGCATTCAGCTCAAGTGACTGGGTATATTCTTCAAAACCAAGATAAGTCACCACCAGGGTAAATGTTCCCTTGTCGACTGTCACCGAATAAAAGCCATATTGATTTGTATTCGCTCCTTTAAGCAGTTCCTTGATTTCGATGGTGGCTCCCACCAGGGCTTCGCCGGTAGATTCATCTTTTACATAACCGCTTATCGTAAAACGGGTATTTTGCGCAAGTCCGTCTGCGTAGCAGGTTAGGGTAAGAAGAAGTAGGAGGAGACTGCGCTGGAACATTTATGAAGAAAGATCTTAAAATTAAGGAAACATTTTTACAGCCATGTCTTTCGTCCTAATTAAACCATTTCATTGTCTCTGAAACGATGAAACACCGGAATTGTTTGATCTGAATGATAATTTTGTATTTTTGCGGCCTTATGTAAAGTTTCGGAGTGAAGGAATGTTAACTTTACCGCAGAAATTTACAGTAGTTCGGGGTGTAGCGTAGCCCGGTTAGCGCGCCAGCATGGGGTGCTGGAGGTCGGAAGTTCGAATCTTCTCACCCCGACTTTTTAAAGCCGTCCAGGGTCAGCCGGGACGGCTTTTTTTATGAACTTCACTTCTAACTCCAGGATAGCAAACGTACTGACGAATAATCAGGGGAAGATAATCCTTTCAATCACGAGTAACTTTATATAAAGGGCTAATTCCATCTTTTCCAGCCAGGCCTCAATATAGGTTCTCAGCGGAGGTGTCATAACGCGATCCCCTCCTTCATCACCGACCTGATAATATGTCCAGGCAATACCCTTTTTCTTCTATTTCCACTTCACTGTTGATCAAGATATCAACAGGTGCATGTATGGCTTTGATTGTTGCTTTATGCAATCGGCTGCTCCAACGTATTTTCTCATCGGGGGTAATTGTAGTAGCGGTAACAATCAACAAGTCGTAATCGCTGTACTTGTCAAAATCACCACGTGCACGCGAACCGAACAATATTATTCTGCAATCAGGTAACTCTGAAAGTATAGTCTGTCTGATTGTATGATATATGTTTGATGAGTGCATAACTCAAATGTATGAAATTTCGCACTTCTGCAGAAGTCAAGGTTCAGGTAGTGAGGTGCAGAGCGTGTCTAAAAAACAAAGGGGATTATTCGTTTTGTCTGCATTGAATACGCAGCATAGGTTGGGTATGTCTGACGTAAAAAGATTTCTTCCAGGAGCATTCTGGTGATCAAACCACCAGTTATTACAAGACCTGCCGCCACGGCATCCCAAACCCGAAACGACAACACACCGGCCCAGATAAAGTAAATGATGGAAGCATAAATCGGGTGTCTGAACCAGCGGTAGGCCCCGTTCGTAATCAGCGCTCCGGTTGTGGTATGAGCGGTGGCATGAAAACTTCTTAATCCAAAGGTAAACCGAGCCCAGACCATCAATCCTACGGCCAGCAACTGAACAGACATGCCCGCAAGGTTGGTCGACAACAAATAATTGTTGCGGAGCAGGTAAAACAAACCCAATACTGCCAGGGCAAATCCGGCAATGGAGCCGGCCTTATAAAGTGTCTGTTTATTCATTCGCTTTTATTTTACAAAAACTGAAAGACAGGACAGGGATGCCGGTTGAGAAGCAAGCCCTATCTGAACACCACCGATGCATACCCCACCCAATGGTTGAGGCTTGCTTTTGCCAAAACTCCCATCTTCAAATCATCCACCTTTTCCGACGGGTGATCAATGGATGTGCAGTAGTCAAGGGCTAAACCCGAGAGCGGAACGGCTGTCTTTGCGTCCTGCAGATAGAGGGCAGTGAGCATTCCCACCGGAACCGAATACCGTCCGCACCAGGTCCATTTATAGACATGAAAATCGGTTTGCTGAACGGTGTATTGGGTAAACCGTTTTATCTTTTCAAGTTTAAGATCGCCTGCCAGACAATTTTGGATAATGGTATGTTCGGTGTCAATGGCTTGTTTGTAGCCGATGCTGTCTGTCCCCAGAAACGCATAGTTCTTATCGCCCCAGCCTTCATCACCATAATGTACTGCATCGGTAGAAATGAGGAGAGATGCTTCAATGCCCCATTCCAGGTCACGTTTCTTAAATGCTTTGGCCAGTGCACGCGCCAGGGGCTGTGCCAATTCCTTCATGCGCTCGAACGACATGGGGGGCACCAGGATGGAGATGATTTCCACATCGTGGTTGTAATACTGAAGCCAGGGAAGTTCGGCTTCAACTGAGTGCTCGATGCTTTGCATGCTGTCGTTTACCTCATAGGTATCAGCAGGCAACTCTTTAAGTATATCTTCACGTACCGACGAAACTTTTACCGGGCCGTAAGGGCCGCTCCAATGCGTATAACTGTCAAAAATGAGTTTGTTTTCGAGATGCATCTGGGCTGCCTTGTGGGCTACGCCAAAGATGATAACCGTTTTGGCAGGCATGTTTTTTAGTACCAGAGGGTACATATAACCGGCATAGGTATAATCGTCGTGAGGTGCAATTGCCAGACGCCAGGCATCTGCACCTGAAATATCGAATCTTTTTCGGATATCAGCCAGATGTACACCCTGATCGGCATCGATGCGTTGAGCCAGGTTCTCAATCTGGTCTTTCAGATGCGCAAAGCCAACGGTATCAACCAGTTTTCTGATCCTGACGGAAGTGTCAGCAAGTTGTGCTGTGGAACGGATATTCGGGCCGGTTTTTCGGGTTTGCCCATAAACAAGGGCCTGGAAGGTAATAAGAATACCGAAAAGAAGTCTTTTCATAACCTGATTTGCAGGCGAAGGTACTAAATTAATGTATCTTTTAATGGATGGAGGGATATCGGGCAGGGAAGAGGGACTCTTTGGATTGGGTACAGAATCAAGAGCATCGCTACGAACCCCGTTTTCTTGACCTCTTCCTGAGCCTCTCCGCCGCAGACGGAGAGGGGATGTTTGAAAGGGGTTATTAGAGATGCCCTCAATCTATTATCTCCTGATTCCTGGTTTTGGTGATTTACGTTCCGTTTTCCTTTTTTCTTCAGGCCGGTTCCGCTTTGTTAAACCTGGCCCGCTCTGCGGTTAGCTCTTCTCTGGGCGTTTTTTCTTTGCGGCATTCAGGGTTTGCTGTAGTTCAGCGCTGTATCCGTGTCGGTGTGCATGTGCGTACTCTTTCCTGAAATCGAAGGAAAAAATGCCCCCCTGGTAGGTCTTTGCAATTTCAAGGACGCGGGCTTTTATCCGGGTTTTCCAATTATTATTCCGGGTCCTCATGTAAGGGGCCATGGTCTTGATGCGTTCTTCCAGTTTTTGGTTCAGCAGGCTTAATTCATGGACGCGTTCTTCGAGTTCTGTTTTTGACAACAGAGCTGACTCCCCGCTATGTTCAAAAACAGCAGGAGCATTTGCCAAGAAAGCCTTTTTATAGCCGTTGATCGTGGCCACACCTATACCGTGTTTAAGCGAGAGACCGGCAGCCGTATCCTCACCGCGGAGTAGCTGAATCACGATATTTGCTTTAAAAGCCGGGCTGAACTTGTTCTGTTTTTTCTTTTTCATCAAACGGTATTCTATGTTTAGGACTATGTACTATATCAATGCAGAGCTATTCCCGCCTACGGCCTCAGCCTCGACGCTGCATTACCCCTGATTGTACTCAGATCTGATTCTCCGGGCATCTCTAAGGGTAAGACATTCCGAATGCAGTCAAAAACTATTCATTGTTAGATTTTATCGGTTTTTTTCTTCTCCAGAATTTTCTTCAACTCGTCCAGGTATCCGTTCATCGTTGCATGCCTGTATTCAGTCGGATACAGCTTTGAAAAGGTCAGTCCTTTTCGATGGGGAGGTTTGTTGTCGAGTTTGCTTTGTGTTTTGAGCTGTTGTTCTCTACGGGTACTATATAGCCGGGCAACCTTGAGCGTGTTGGCTTTTGAATGATAGTTTCTGGGTCTTTGAGGCTTTAGGGTGACGATCTTTCGCAGTTCTTTTATATACCCATGGTTCTTTGCATGACAGTATGCGGCTGTCTGATCAGCGCTAAAACCGGTTCCGGTATAGGTTCTTGCCAGTTTCAGATTGGCTTGTTTTTGTTTCTCCAACCGCTTGGCCCTCAAGGTATGGGTGATTTCTGTTAGTTCCTGGGCATACCCGTTACGATAGGCATGTGCGGTTTCGTTCATAAAATCCATGCCAAAACAGCTGCCCCTATAGTTCCTTGCAATTTTAAGCGTCCTGGCCTTTGAGTGGACAAACGCCAGACGCTCCCGTTTCATCTTACCCGGGGCGAGTACTTTGACTCGTTGTTCCAGGATAATATTGCGGCGGGTCAATGCGTCGATGCGTTCGTGAAGCGATGCCCTCGCTTGTTTTTCAGACTTATCGGGCACCATAAAAGCAGTAGCGGCATTTGCCAAAAAAGCGATCTTCCAGCGGTAGATATTGGCCGGCGAGATCTGGTGCTTCCGGCCAAGAGTCAGGAACGTTTCCTCCTTCGTCAGGAGCTGGATCATTAGTCCTGCTTTAAATGCCGGGGAGAAATAGCGGTGTGCGACTTTTTTCATGTTGATGATATTGCAGGCTTTTAATTCTATCTGTATCAAAAAACGGATCAGCACACACCCTGCTCAAACCCCACCACCGGCAGCCCCTCCACAAGTTCAACCGTACACAGTCATAGCACTGGGTTGTAACCCGGAGCATGGACATCCTTGTTTGGTTTGTTCCCGATCAACCCCGATTCCGGAAATGTTGAAATGAAAAACAGAAAATGCTACAGATTTAGGGCGAAGTTAGCATATTTTACACCGATAAACAGTTCTGATTCGAAGCCGTAATCGGTAAATTGCTATTCTGCGAAGCATGAAAATCAAACTGTTTGGCAGATATTCCGATAGAACAGGAGAAGAAGGACATGCAACCACGCATCCAGGGAACCCCGGTTTCATACCTTCGAAATAGGGTGCTGGATGTGTAAAACAGGCTTTGTTGACCTTGTCTGGATGGGAACAGAATGATAACTCATTGATCAGTAGTAAGATAATTCAATAAGTGAGAATACCATGTATTTCAATTGAAATACGTCGTACTTCAATTGAAACAAGTGAGATGTAACTTAACGTATACCGGTACTTGTTTTCAACCGCCCGATCAGGTCAGAACAACCAGGATTTGTTGCACTACCAATAACCCGAACAAAAGCAAAACAGGAACATACGTGTAAAAAACATCCTGATTATCTGCTGGTACAGATCAATATTGGATTGAATGACAAACTTTGGGTACGATTTAAAAACAATGCTTGTTTTTTTCTACTTTTTTCGACCAGACAAACCAGTTGAACAAAGAATCAGGTTTGCATCCTCAGACTTTTTTGGAAAGAACACGGTATCCGCCTGTTTGTCTAAAGCAGGGTTGTATTTCACCGCCGGTTTTTTTAGCTGTTTATTTTCATTCGTTTTCATGCCCAGAATTTACGATTTTTCATTGTTGTCTGCCTGTTTTTCGTTTACCTGACCAACTCCAAAAAACCGTTGCAAGTGTATTTCTTCCTGTCATTACCTACTGCCGTAGCCACATAAAAATAAACCCCGTCGGAACAGGGTTCACCGTTTTTGTTCCGTCCATCCCAAGCATCATCGGGGCTATTAAGCTGGGCAATTTGTACTCCCCAGCGGTCGTAGATGGTGCAGCTAAAGGAGTGGATGTTGGCCCCGCTCATTTTGAACAGATCGTTTTTTCCGTCTCCATTCGGGGTAAAGATGTTTGGGATGAGGAGCCCGGAGGAGGAGTCGGGAACAGGGGTGGTATCGCAGGTTCCGACGTAGACATCGTCTATGTAGTAGTAGGCGGCCGGGTTAGTAACCACTGTAGCGTTTACGAGTTTGATGCTGATGTTTGTATCGTCATTAAAATTCCCAATTGTGACAAAATGTTCACCTCCATTTGCAATAAATGTTCCTGAGATTAATATCCATTCCAAAGTATCCGTGATTGGATTTCCAAGATAATTTACCTGGGGCATGTAAGGCATCAATGAGCATGGAGGGCAGGTAACTAATGCTGATGAAAAATAGGCTGATAATCCATTTGTTGCATACATTGCTTCTTCACTCAAAGACACATAAAATCCAATACAGTACTCATGACCACGAATTAAAGAATCATCAAGCATTACCTCAATGTACTCTCGGTCATTACGAATGTTGCTCGCGTAAATTCCAAGTCCGGCAAATGCTTTTCCTGTTCTTGGCCACCGATGTCCGTAAATACTATTTGGGACAGAACATCGATTACTACTACTACATTCATTGAAGTAATCAGGTGTTATCGCTGTAGGTGAAACCCATGGTGAAGCGAGATTGATCAGACCAGAGCCATTCGGACAACTTACGGAGTTCTCAAACGAACTGTTTGGAACCAGGTTTTGTGCAATCAGCCCCATCTGAAATAGTCCTAAAAATGCAGACAAAGTCATTCTCATGACAGGAAAAATTAAAGTGTTATTTATTAATTACGAGCTTACCGGTTTTACGGCAAAGCCCATTGACCAGTAACTCGTAACAATATATCGGCTACCTGATCAACTCCAAAAAACCGTTGCAAGTGTATTTCTTCCTGTCATCACCCAGGGCCGTAGCCACATAAAAGTAAACCCCGTTGGAACAGGGTTCACCGTTTTTGCTGCGTCCATCCCAGGCATCGTCGGGGGTATTAAGCTGGGCAATTTGTACTCCCCAGCGGTCGTAGATGGTGCAGCTAAAGGAGTGGATGTTGGCCCCGCTCATTTTGAACAGATCGTTTTTCCCGTCTCCATTCGGGGTGAAGATGTTTGGGATGAGGAGCCAGGAGGAGGAGTCGGGAACAGGGGTGGTGTCGCAGGATCCTACGTAGACATCGTCTATGTAATAATACCCTGCCGCATTTCCGTTTGCATACACCAATTTGGTGCTGGTATGTGCATCGTCGTTGAAATTTCCGATGGTTACGTATTGTTCACCCCCCTGGGCAATAAAAGTGCCTGATATCAAAACCCAGTTTAAGGTATCTGTAATCGGGTTGCCCAGATAATTTATCTGAGGTACGTATGGCAGCAGGGAGCATGCGGGGCATGAAAGCGGGGTTGGCGAAAAATAGGCAGACAGTCCGTTCGTGGCGCAGGATGCTGACTCACAAAGGGAGACATAAAAACCCACGCAGTAAACCTGGTTTTGAATTAGTGAATCATTCAGTTTTACTTCAATATATTGTCTGAGTTCTGGAACATTGCTTGCGTAGACTCCAAAACCAGCGTATGCCTTGCCTGTACGCGACCGGTGATATCCAAAAATATTTTTCGGGACAGATGACCATGAATAAGTACTGCATTCATTATAATATATCGGAACATTTGATGTGGGCGAGATCCACGGAATGGCCAAGGGAATACAAAAATTATTTATATCCGGGCACATAGCGTAATTCTCAAACGAACTGTTGGGAACCAGATTCTGGGCAAGAAGCCCCATTTGAATTACTGCAAAGAAAAGAGACAAAAATACTTTCATGAAAAAACGTTCTAAAAGTGTTATTTAATAATCACGAGCTTACCGGTTTTACGGCAAAGCCCATTGACCAGGAACTGGTAACAATAAATACCATTGCTGATTTCAGGAGCCCGAATTTGGACGCTGATGGAATTTGCCTGAACAGCATAATTGAGAATTTCTTTCCCGTTCAGATCAGAGAGCATCAAAAGTCCATGCTCTCCTGTCTCCAAAGAATATTCGAGGGTCATATTCCCATCGTTCGGATTTGGATAGAGCCTTGTTTCTGACATAGCTGCCAAAACTGAATTTTCTGAATGTCCAGGCGTCCGGAATACTTGCTGTTCAATAGCAGCATCAAGCGAATCGCACGTATTCGAAAAGATGTATGTTTGGCCTGTAATCAGTTCGAACAATGCGCGGGCCTGAAAAACGGCATTCCCGGCCCGCAACGGACAGAGGGCAGCGCTTTCTTTTATCGGGTTGAGCTGAACAGAATCAGCAGGGTTTTGGTCAAGTATCCAATTCAAATATGCCTTATCGTAGTTTGACTGGGTCAGCTCGATGATGTTTTGCGGATCAAAGGCTTTGTTTTTTGTATTTGCTTCGCCGAACAGGCGAGCCGAAATGGCAAGCCCGATATCGCTCATTTTCTTCAGATTCCCATGCTCTGCATTCCGATAAAAATCTTTCAGGGTCTGATTTTCAATCCAAAGCGCACTGTCATTTTTCAAAAAAGCATACACGTATTGTTTTCGTTGAACATGCGTTTCGGTGTTGAAAACAGGGAATAAGGCGGTATCTGCTATAAATTCATACAGCTCCTTTTCAATCAGGCTATCGGATGTCTGAATTGGGTCTGAAGATTGGGGAACAGGAAGACAGGATGCTACTAGTCCCAGAGCTAGTGGAAGACCGCTTGGTCCATAAGCATTATACCATGGAGCGGCAGTATTTAGTGTCGGGAAAGTAGCCCGTGAGCCGGCCCGGAGGTCGTTGTTATAGAGCGGAGAATTAGTATTCGCCCCAGGCGAATTTTGAACAAACGTCTCCGCCCTTGAAAACGTACCATTTCCCCCACCGGTCATATCCCAGTAATTATCACTCGGCATCCCCTGAGATCCCCAAAAACCAGGGCAGCCCTGAGAGCCGATTACTCCGTTGTTCAAAAGCACAAATCCATCCTGGGCATGGCTCAGAGTGTTTTGCAGGATGCCCGAACCGGTAAAAACCCTGGCCCCTGTATTTGAAATACTGGTACAGACGCCTTCAAAAACCAGGGCCCGGCCTTCGTTTTCGATCTCGTTGCAATGAACGTGCATGAAGGGGCTGTTGACCAGATGGATGCCATATTCGTTCAGATTACCTCCCGAAACGGCAGCCTGGGCATCACACTGAACATGGTTGGTCACCACTTCGATGTACTGGCAACCCGAAAACTTCATTCCTGTTCCGTTTCCTGCAGGTTTGTAGCCCGTATGAATGCTGTTGTTGGCAAACGTGTACTGGGCTTTCTGGCTGTTGCCCGAAAGAGCTGTTACCACCAATCCGTTCAGGGCCCCGTTTATCGTGTTGTTGTTATAGGCAAATGAAGTTGAACTGGCCACCGGAGCCGGAGAGGAGAGTGCCATACCGGTGATGCAGGCCCCCGGTACGGTTGAAGTAACCGTGTTTTCACGATATTCGAGTGTATTGCCCCAGGCCGATGAACAGGCGCTTTGCTGAAACCCGGTAGTGCAATTATCAACGCTGTTGTTTTTTACAGAAATGCTGGCCGTTAAACCCGGACTGATATATACCCCCATCCTTCCAACCGAATTGCCGGCCAGATTGGGCTTCACATGGGGGTTGGCCTCGATGAGGTTGTTTTGCACAAAAATGTCTTTATAATCGCCTTCCAGGTCAATGGCCCGGTTGCAGTTGAAGAACCTGTTTTGCTGTTGCTGTACCTGGGGACCTCCAATCTGTATATCGTGCCGTGCCGGGTTGTTGCCGCTGTTTTCCTGTCCGAATATCCCGATACCGGTATACTGAAAAACCTTGTTGCCTGGATTCATCCTCATCTGATGCCCGTCGAGGTTCAGGAAAAGATTGTTCTGGATCTGTGCCGCACTCTGTTTTAGCCAGATTCCATAATCCATATTGTCGAACACGTTTTGGGCAATAGAAGCGTATGCGCCAATGACAATGCCTGCCAGGGTATCGGCCAGTACACCTATCTGGGTGCGGGCGCCAACGTATGGAGCGTGCAGAGATGCCACAGGCAGGGCCACCGGGTCCAGGAGCAGGTTTGCCATCACATTGCTCACGGCAGGAACCGGGAAAGGAGCGATGTCCCGGCAGGTAAAGACAGCCCCCTGAATGATTCCCTGGTGCGTACCGTACCATGTATCGGCCTGTATGTTTATATAGTTTCGGTTGAAGATCCCTCTGTTGATGGTATAGATGGCCCCGTTTTCGGATTCAACACCCCTGATCGCATCTTCAAGCCAGCTGTTGGTATTGAAATTCAATGCGCTGCTGGGTTTCATCCGTATGCCTTTCCACATGTTCACGCAGTTGTGAAGATGGCACTGGTTGATGATATTCAGAACGGCATCAGCATGTATAACAATGGCAGACCCACTGTCCATCCTTAATTCGCAATGATCCAGGGTGTAGGTAAGACTTGAGGGAATATGTATGGTCACGCCGGGCCCTATTTCGTAGATGCCTCCTTTCACGCATTTTGTCGCCGGGTTGTTGAAGGGTGGTGGGGCTTTCGGGTCGGCGGCGTTGAAGTTGAGCGGAGCAAGGATGGGAGGCAGTGTAAGGGGCTGGCAGCAGGCGCCGGCGGTGATGAAGGCTGTGGTGGTGTCACGGCCTTTACACCCAAACACATCGGTTCCGGTAACCGTATAGGTAGTCTGCGCCCCAGGCCGGGCTATGACCACCGGCCCGGTGCTGGTGTTTAATGATGCTGCCGGTGTCCAGCTGTATTGCAGGGGTGGAGTGTTGGCAGAAAAAGCATGGAGCGTAAATGCTGTTCCTGCGCAAAAAAGCGCCGGTTTCAGATCAGAAACGCTTACCTCCGGGGGGGGATGTACGTTTACCGTTAGGGTATCACTTCCGATGCATCCCTGGAGTGAAGTGGTGTTGACGGTATAGGTGGTAGTCCATGCCGGATTTGCTGTAGGGTCGGGGCAGGTGGTGCAACTCAGGGCTGCTTTCGGGCTCCAGCTATAGCTCAGGGCTGCATCCGCATGCAGCTGAAGTGAATCGCCGAAACAGATATACGGTTTGGAAGCAGTAATTATTGGATGGTAGCTTGTACAAACCGGTTGGGGTTCCTGATAGTAGGCCCCGAGCGCAACAATGTTATAACAGTCTTTGTAGGTGGTGAATGAAAATGGCACCCTGGTTGAATGGATGCCAAACACACTGTAAAGAGGCGGGTGCTCCTCCACGGCATTCCACATGACGGCGCTGGTAGGGCCATGAAACGGAAGCAGGGTTTTTGCCGCAGTATACAGGGGGTTATTGATGCCGTATAAATCACATCCGCCTGGAGAATTGCAGGTATTCTCAAAATCGGCTGCCACAAAAAAAGCTTTTTCGTTTCGGGAAGAAACCGAGGGATTAAAGGAGGGATGCTGTAGAACGCACAGAGGTCCATTGATGGTGCCGATACCTGCACCGGATGAAATACAGATGCCATTCCAGAGCATCAGTGTACCCTGATAATTTGCCGTCAGATCTTCATAGATGATTACCAGGGTGGCGCCCGAGACATCTACTTCGGGGTTCTGGCCCGTGGTCTTTACCACAGGCAAACCATCGATCTTGTAAAGCCCGTTGATGTGATTGCTCCGCGCCAGTTTGTTCATGTAAGCAGCGCTTAACCCAACCCGGTAGTTGTGTGTGGTCGGGTTTTCGTTAAATGTAAAGTTCAGGTTCCCCTCCCAACAAGTAGCGTTTTTTTCATCCACCCATACACCCAATGAATTGCTTAGTGGTATGGAGGTGTTTGTTGGATCGTAAACCCTCAGCCGTGGATGTTGGGCGATGGTATGCAGCGGGCACAAGGGCTCGCCCACCAGGCTGAACCAGATAAAGGCCGTGTCGATCTTGATGCAACTGGAGGGTATGCCTGATACCGGAGTTGTAAAATAAGCAGGCTGGGCCGCACCCGGCCAGGAAACAGGAGGTGCAAACCGATCGTTGAGCGCGACACTTGTCATGACATAATTAAGTCCGCAACTCTGGAAAAACAACAGCTCTCCGGTCAGATCATAATCGCCCAGACACAGGCCAAAAGATGCTGCGTTGGTTTTTTTTTCAGGAGATGCGGAGTCTTTCCAGGTACGGATGAAGTAGTAGTTTCCAGGAATAAGATGCTGCAACCGCAGGCTGATCAAGGTATCATTGCCGGGAGGAGGAACCGCCGTTGCCACAAGGCTCAGATTCGGACAGGTACCCTCAAAAATCTCGAATTTCAGCATGTGCGGGGATGAAACAGCGGCATACTTGTTCCGGAGCTGCACGCTCAATTTTGTGGTATCGGCCAAAAATGAATACCAGCCTTCGGTAGCGCTTTGCAGGAGACTGTCACGGCAAACTTTTCCATGCCCCAGATAAAGTGCGTGCGAACAGTTTGTTGCGGTATCGGGTATAATCCGGGTTACCTGACGGGCTGTTTGCAGACCCAGGGCTACTCCGGTATGCGAAAGGCTCAGACAGGCCAAAGAGGCAATCATGCCAAGACCCAGGAGGGTTTTTTGAATGAATATCTTTTTCATGGTAGATTTGTTTGGTGGGAATAAACAAGAGGAAGTAACGGCCCTGACAGAACCGGGAAGACGGAGGGAGAAGTGTTGATTCGATAGCAAGCCTGTCAGACATCCTGGAGGTATTCAGTATTGATTCGGGACAAAATTAAGAGGGGAATAATGATTTGTCAAGGAACGGAATCTTTTCAATTTATTAAGTTGTCCTGTTTTGCTCCAGCCTTATCTTGGCTTGGCCGTAAATAGGGATGTTTATTCTTTGGGATAAGTTATTAACATTTCGATAAAAATATAATATATAAGGTATTGCATAGTAATTATTCTACTGACAGCCATTAAGGGGTGATCGT